>Ga0315338_1000340_pt1 | contig 128303 bp, 90 predicted proteins | sample ASW8metaG_FD_204518 | JGI IMG/M metagenome (GOLD analysis project Ga0315338, IMG submission 204518) | Ammonia-oxidizing marine archaeal communities from Monterey Bay, California, United States - ASW #8 | ecosystem: Environmental > Aquatic > Marine > Coastal | place: USA: California | collected...
CATCTGGCGCGCCCGTAGCTCAGTCCGGATAGAGCAGTGGACTTCTAATCCGCCGGTCGCAGGTTCGAATCCTGCCGGGCGCGCCTTTGTCTATGAAGTGTCTGCAATCGATTGGCAGTAATTCGATACTTGCGACTATACGGTGGTGCCACGTCGGAAGTCCGATTATGCTCACCTGCCCATGCGACTTCATTCCCAGCACCAGCGAGCCTTTCATTATAAGAAAGGATTGATATGCAGCTCTCGTACCGAGCAACTCTGTGGATTGTCTGTGGCGGATTACTTGCGATAACCCTGGTCTCTGCACCGACCTTAATCGCACAGCAGAGCAATAACGAGGACGTTGATCACGCCGGGATCATCCAGTCTTGGACCGATGCTAACCGGGAGCGCGGGCGAAAAATCTACGATCTTCACTGCTACGGTTGCCACGGTTATGACGGCACCTCTCGCTTGCCAGACGCTCGTTCTTTCAACACTGAAGAGCTGCGCGCTGGCAGCGACCCCTACAACATGTGGTTGACGCTCACCGAGGGCTTCGGGCAGATGGTGCCTCAAATCCAGTACACGCCACAGGAGCGGTATGACGTTGTCCACTTCATCCGCGAGGTACTGATACGCGACCGCAATCGGGATCAATACTTCGAAATCACCGACGAGTACCTCTCCTCGCTTCCGGAGGGGACCCGCAAAGTGGACCTGACGGTTCTCGAAACCCACCCGCGTGATTATGGCCCGGTATTAACGTCACAGTTCCGTCGCGAGGTTAACCGAGCGATGAGCTTTGACCTTGGCCAGGATGTGTTCGTAACTTACGACTTGCACCGAATGCGCCAGCACCACGCCTGGGATGGGTTCCTGAACCTAACCGAGACCCAACACATGCGCTACCGAGGCGAGCGTCAGCCGTACCCAGATGGAGAACCGTTCGCCGGCTTACAGGAATATTACTGGGCATTCGGTGAAGAATTTGAGCCGGCTCCAGAAGTCTCGTTAATGGCGGGCCTTGAAAATAGCAAGTCCATGGGGCCGACTGACCCAGATCTAATTAACTACCATGGCCACTATCTCGACGGCCACACAGCAACGTGGTCCTTCAGCGTCCTCGGGCGCGAAATCTTAGACAGGCCACGCGCGCATCGCACAGACCACTTCGTAGTGCTGGAAAACGTGATTCGTGTAGCACCCGGCAATACAGCGCTACAACTCACCGTCGGTGAGCTAGAAGTTGGCGCCGACGTCGCTGGAATCGTTCCTGACAACGGCGATATTTCGGGGGAACTGAAAACCACCGGTCCAGCTGGCGATCATTGGGTGATCGCAGCAGAGAAACAGGCTGGCGGAATCGGCCGTTTCACCGCTGCCACAGTCGCTGGCAATACGGACGCGCTGCGGTGGGAAGTAACTAAAGGGCATAGGCTCGGTCTACACATTCCGGCGAGCAACCAACCTATCGTCATCCGCGTGTTGCGGCTCGGCGGCGAAGGAGCCGAGGAGCTTGCCCATGCACGCGCCTATGTAGACATAGTTGTCGCGAATGGCTTGAGCACAGCACCCGACCTGGGCGGGGTCATAAATGGCGGGGCTCCCCGATGGATTGAGACTCTTGTAACCCAGGGGATCCTCAACGTCCGAAAGCCACGCTACGACCCGATCGACTACCGCCGCACCGAAGGAGTTTCCCCTTTTCGGGTCAAGGACCGGCCGCGTGTTGAACTACCAGAAGAACCAGCCGCCTATGTGGTCGATGAAATTCCGCTTCCTGACGATAACCCTTGGAACGCCTGGATGCGCACCTCGGCGCTGGACTTCTTTGATGATGGCCGTCTCGCTGTCGCAACACTCGGTGGCGATGTCTGGATCGTTTCGGGCGTGGACGACAAGCTAGACAACGTCGAGTGGCGCCGTTATGCCACAGGCATGTTTGAACCACTCGGGTTAAAGATCATTGATGATGTTATCTACGTCACCGTGCGTGACGGCATAATTCGGCTACGCGATATCAATAATGATGGCGAGGCAGACTATTATGAGGACTTCTACGCTGACCCAGACGTTTCCAACGGCTTCCACGCGTACAACTTTGACCTCGATACCGACTCGGACGGAAACCTCTACTACGTCAAACCTGGGCTCTTCACCGACTATTCTCAACCCGGCGGTATGCTGAAGATCTCGCCCGACGGTAACAGGGTAGACATCATCGCCCGCGGCTTCCGTGTGCCCAACGGAATGGGGATTGACCCAGCCGACGACACGATCTACGTCAGCGGCCAAGAGGGCAGTTGGGTTCCAGCGTCGAAGATCACCATCGTGCCCCAGGTCGAGGGGGAGCAACAGTGGCTGGGCGTGTCGCAGCGCAGCGAGCCTGACTTTGAGTCCTTTCTGCAGCCGATGATCTGGATGCCGCGTGAATTCGATAACTCTACCGCTGCCATGGAGGTCGTACGGGACGAACGCTTCGGTCCACTCAATGGCAAACTCGTGCACACTAGCTTTGGCAAGGGGTGGATCTACTACCACATGCAAGAGCAGGTAGACGGTGTGACTCAAGGGGCAGCTGTGGCGTTGCCGTTCCAGTTTGACAGTGGACTCCAACGTCTACGCGTTAATCCTGCGGACGGTCAAATCTATGCTGTCGGCCTCACTGGCTGGGATGCCGAGGCCACTGAGCGGGACGGCACGCTAAGTCGGGTGCGCTATACCGGCGCACCAGCCTATCTTCTGACCGAAACACATGTTCAAAGTACCGGTGTCGAACTCAGCTTCAGCTTCGACCTCGACCCAACGACTGCTGGTGCCGTAACCAACTATACGGTTGAGCGCTGGAACTATCGGTGGACGTCACGCTATGGATCGGATCATTTCTCCATCGATCGCCCCGGCGAGACCGGCAACGACACCATGGCAGTCACCGACGCAATCGTTTCGGATGATGGCCGCTCAGTTTCACTGAAACTAACGGACATGCGGCCCGTGCATCAGCTAATGATCCGCATGAACATCACAGCAGCCGACGGAACACCGTACAAGGAAGTAACCTACCTGACGGTGCACCGCGTACCTGAACCCGACTAAGGCAGCACCCCACAAGAAGGAAAGGCAGACCTGATTGGACAACACCAAAAGATTATTTGTTGCGAGCTTCGTGACACTAATCGTCGCTGGCATCGGTTTCGCTATCCGCGGGGCAATTCTTGGCGACCTCGGGACACAGTTTGGCTTTACCAAGACCGACCTCGGAACCATCACCGGTGGTGGACTGGTGGGCTTCGGCCTGGTGATCTTGTTGGCCAGTGCGGTTGCTGATCGGGTTGGGTACGGCAAGCTCTTAGCCGTTGCGTTCGGGCTGCATATTACCTCGGTCATTGTCACGGTCAGTGCAACACCAATCTATGGCGACGGTAGCGGTGGCAACGCGAACGCGTACTGGGCCTTGTACATCGGTATGTTTATGTTTGCCATTGGCAACGGCATCGTCGAAGCCGTCATCAATCCGCTGACAGCCACGCTTTATCCCGAGGAACGGACACATTACCTGAATGTTCTACACGCCGGATGGCCTGCTGGCCTGATCATTGGAGGAGTATTGGCTTTCGCATTCGCCAGCTCCGATGCTGCATTGACTCAAGTACGCTGGGAGATCCTCATCGGACTGTACATGATCCCAACGTTTATCTACGGCACCATGCTCTATCGTGCCCATTTCCCAGTATCTGATGCTGCAGCGGCCGGCGTGTCAGTGAAGTCGATGCTCAAGGAACTCGCGGCTCCAATACTGCTGTTTCTTCTCTTGTTACACGCGATGGTGGGCTATGTTGAGTTGGGTACCGACAGCTGGATCGTCAATATCATGCAGAACGTCATCCAGGGTCAAGCATTTCTATTATTCATCTACACGTCAGCCTTGATGTTTGTACTGCGCTTCTTCGCCGGGCCGATCGTGCACCGTATCAACCCGCTTGGATTGCTGTTCGCCAGCTCTCTGGTAGCGACGGCGGGTCTACTGATGCTCGGTTCCTCGGCGACGGGGATCACGATTATTGTCGCCGCTACAGTTTACGGGGCGGGCAAGACTTTCTTTTGGCCCACCATGCTCGGTGTCGTATCGGAGCAGTTCCCTCGCGGTGGTGCACTGACCTTAGGCGCGGTTGGCGGCATCGGCATGCTTTCAGCCGGCCTACTCGGTGGGCCTGGAATCGGCTACAAGCAAGACTATTTCGCTGCCCAGTACCTACAGGAGCAACATCCGGCGCTGTACGAGGAGTACAAGGCACCGAGCGAGCGCGGTTTCTTGATGTTCCCAAAGATCACCGGCTTGGACGGCGCCAAGGTCGGTGCTGTCCTGGAGGCGAGCCCTGGGTCGTTAACCACAGTTGAAAACGAGTACAAAGGTGCCCTGCTCCGGGCTTCAACCCACGGCGGCCAAATGGCACTCAAATGGACTGCTCTCGTGCCGCTGGTGATGGCTTTCGGATTCCTGGGACTAGTCGTCTATTTTCGCTCACGGGGTGGCTATTCAGCGGTGGGCATCAACGAGGACTGACCGGGTCTCAGTGCAGTGCACGTTGAACTAGATCTGCCCTCTGGTCATCATCTCTGAACCGAGACATCGGCAACGAAAGGGTGCGCGGCGTTGGCTGACCACCATGCTCGCCACCGCGAGAGTGCCTCTTCTTTTGAGCCAGCATTACCCTCGGGATCGTAGTCAAACTCTTGTCCTGTAGCTTCACGCAGCGCGGCGATACCTTCAAGCTGGAGCAAGATGGGCTGGGAGGCTTCAAGTAGCTCAAGCATCGCCTGGATGCCGAGAGGTTCACGTCGGGTGAGCAACCCTTGGCTGGCCCGCATCCTCACCCAAGAGTCCGGCGCGTGGAAAGCAATTTCGTCGAGTAAATCCGTAACCCGCTCATCTTCCGGGATATTAGTAAGCGCCCGGACAGCAGACTCGGTCACTTCCAGTTCACCAGTGCTCATCATCAGATGAACGATGTCCCCCGCCGCCATTAAACGTTCGACAGCCTCCCTGGGCGGATTCTCCGGTGAGTTCTCAAGCTGCATTAGTGCTTCTTTGGCGACCTCCTGAAGCGACACCACTTCGGCCGGACCGGAAGACTCAGCCACCGCTTCCCCCGCTCCCTCATCCATACCCAGATCGGCAGTAAAAAACGCCAACCACAGCCCACCAGCGATCGCTAGGGCGCCGATAGCTACTTTGGTGAAAGCCCATTGGACTTGTTCTGAACGGGCCAGGTAATGAACCGTACCAGCGAGAGTTAGAGCTAGGCCGAACGTGCAAACCACGGCGGGCCCGCTAGGAAAGTCATATTGGAAAGATAACGTCAAACCGACCATGCTAACCAACGTGCCGGCAGCCCACGCAATCGCCAGTCGGCCACCGATGCTTTGGCTGAACATCATCCCGATTACTGCCGGAATAACCAAAAACGAAAAAACCAGTAGTACCCCAGCGATCGAAACGCTCGATGTGATGACAAGCGCAAACGAGGCGTAAAAAAGAAAATCCCACCAGCGAACGTTCCAGCCCTCAGTTTCAGCGCGATCTGGCTCGAGTGTTATCGTCAAAAAACGATCACGGAAAACCCAATGGAAACCTCCGACCGCAGCGTAGATAAGTGCCGTCTGCAAGATCTTGTCGCGGGGAACCCAGAGCAGCGCTCCGGTCAGCATAGCCTCGACCAACTCGGCGCCCTGTGGGGCCCGGTCAGCAATTAAGATGGCCGTAGCCGATGCCACAGCAAAGGTAATACCGATGATCGCCTCTTGCGGAATCTGCTGCTCGCGGAGCCGCAAGACTGAGAAGATCGCAGCGCCGATAAGAGCAAACAGCAAAGAGTAGAAGTAAGCCTGGTTGCCACCCAACGGATAACCGAGCAGAAAGGCAAACGTTGCCCCCATGGCTGCAATTTGCGCCAACGCAAGGTCGACGAAGATGACCCCACGCGAAACGACGTGCAAGCCGAGATAGGAATGAATACCGGTAAGTACCAAGCAGGCGACGAAAGGCCAAAACAGAACTTCGATAGCTAGTTCCAAAAACTTGTCCTCTCTAGCAACCGGGGATAGCCGTTTTCAGCATTTCAATCCAAGTATCGACAAGCTCAGTGTACTCGTCGAGATCATCGGAGTCGGGATCTGTGTAGATGGGCACATACAGAAACCTTGTCCCTGTGCGTTCAGCTATCAATCGCGGGGTGCGCTCGTTGAAGTAATTGGCAGTCCAAAGAGCTGGGATCTGATCACGTCGAATCAGGTCTATGAGGCTCGCAACGTGCGATGCTGAGGGAGGAATACCGGGTCGGCGTTCCACGTAGCTGGGTATTTCCATGGCGAAGCGATCGACAAAGTAGGCCCAATTCAGATGGTAAGCAATAATACGCTTACCCCGAAGGCACTCGGCCGAAGCAAGCCATCCTCCCTGGCGATCTAAGAGCGGCGTGCTACCGATCTCGGTGTCCTCAAGGAAGGTTCGCAACCGATTTGCCAACGCCAAATCGGCAAGTTTGTCCCCACCAACCAACTCGATGAGCCGCATGCCGAACATGCGCTCGTAGATCTTCACCTTGAAATTCTCGAAGCGCTGTTGATAGTAGGCAGCGTTGCCACTATCCACGTTTTGCAGCCCGGCCTTGATGTTGTCGGCAATAATGACCGCACGCAAAGGGTCTGTATGGACATGCGGATTGCCGAAGAGGTGAATATCACCACCAGCGCGGCTGGCATTTTCTGGTATCTCTAACATCGGAACACCAGTTGATACCGATACGTAGCCGATCTCACCTTCGCGGATCCGTGGGTTGCGCGCCTTGTCGATGACCGCAGGCATCCAGATCTCCAGGTCGAGTCCAGTTGCCAGCAACAAGTCAGCGCGACTCAACATAATCGAGAAGCTCGGCTTCGCCTGGACAAAGTGGGCATCTTGGCGCGCAGCAGCGATCGATTCCACCGTTCCTTTGTCGCCAATGATTTCCGTGGCGATAGATTGATACGGCGTCAACGAAGCAACCACCTTGAGGCCGTTCTGCGGCACAGCACTACCGTCTGAAAAGGCAATCAACGAGACAACAACCAAAACCATCGCAATCTTGGCCGCTATGTTTCTTCCTTCCCCGCCCATCAGTATTTCTCGTGCTTGTGTGGTCCGAGAGCCCAAGTCAACTGCACGTAGAACTTATGTTCGGGTTCTGGGATCTCAAGTTGCCGCGACCCATAACTGTACTGGACCCTGAACCGGGCCCACTCACTCTGCCACCATTCGAAGTAGGGTGACGCGCCCCACAGACTCTTTCCAGGTTCCATCGGAAGCTGAGTATAGTCACCTCGTAAACCGACAAACGCTCTCCGGTTCAGTTTGTAGACACCGTACGTATAAGTGCCCCAGGAGTTGATAATGCCCTGATTGGTTGCTCGTCGTTGCCAGAGGAACTCACCGCGAAGCTCAAACCCACGATACAGAGAAGTTTCGGGTGGCGCCCAATTAAAGTTCCAATCTGTACCGAAGACCTGGGTTCGTAACTCTCCATCAAAATCCGCTTGTTCTAAACCCGAAATGCCGGTGGCAGCAGACAGGCCGACTTCGATATATGAGGCATCAGAAAGGTCAAAATAGTTAGTTTCGTGGACCAGGAAAACAGGCTGGTCGAAACCTTGCCCCGAGAACGAAACTTCGTTTGCGTCGTTTACTACCTGCACAATGACCTCGTTGTAACCACCGAGGAACGAGGGCGGAATCCATGACAACGACGTGCCCAAGCCGGTTAGGCCCTCTTCGCCCCAGATCGCAAGGTGAACGGCGGGTCTGTCCGCTTGTGGAAGCGAGTGATGGTGGTAGCGGTTAAGCTTGCCCCAGTCGAGACGCAGTTGCCCCGCTTTAATGCCAAGGCCTCCTGGCAGTGTGTTGTAGTCGATGTACGCCTCTTCGACCTTAAACTCACCTTCTTCCTGCACAACAAAGAACTTGGCGCTGGAGTAAGGATCGAGAGGCGCCTGAAACGATGCCTCGAACTCGTTGAAGCGGAATTGGTTAATTTCCTCATCTCCAGTGCGATCGGCGAAGACGGCGGACATGTCCCCGGTCACGGAGATCTCGGGATTCAATTGGTTAAGGTTTCGAGTTTGGCTCTGAAACCGTCTTCCTGCACCCTGGTTGGAATCTTGCCCACCAGCCCCTGTTGTCTCGGGCCTACCCTCCCCCAGTAGTTCTGCAAGCTTCCGCTCAAGCTCTACGCGCTCCTCCTCGCTCATCGTTTCTCCAACGACTTCAGCGGCACCTTCCTCCGCCGTCACCGCCACATCCGGCGTTGTCCCCAACTGGACGTCACGCAACTGTGCGATCTCAGCTTCGATCGTTGCGAGCCGCGCGCCGTATTCGTTTCTTAGCTGTTCGAGTGTCTCCTCCAGGTCTGTAACTCGCCGGTTGAGAAATTCTTGTTGAGCGTCCTGCGAAGACAAAGGTATTGCCTCCACAGTGCTCGCAATTGACAACGAGAGCCCTCCAGCCGTGAGGGCGATGACGACAAATATATTCCACATGATTTCTTCCTCGCTTCGCTATTTCCGAAAGATGTTTCGGGAAATACCGTGACCGCACCGCCGAGTCCAACGCATCCGAATTCGAGGTGCAACGGTCTACATCAAGACGAAGCTAAACAGCCTCGCCCGGAGTTCGTTTGACTCCGTTAGGATGCCGAGGCAAACAGTGGAGGCCCTCTGTAAGTCAGCGAAGGCGGAAGCGTAGGAAACGTCCGCTGGGTTTCAGACGGGGCTGTGACCGCGATCTGAAGAACCAAGCACGACAGTGCCGGGACGGTTGCCAAAGAACCCCGTAGATGGAGCGCTTGGCAAAGCGTGCAACTTTGATCGTTGCTCTCAGCGTGGGAGTGCACATTAAAGACCCCCGCGAACGCGGCGACTAGAAGAAACGCTGCAACGAGCGTCTTAGACAACCAAGTAACTTTCTTCATAAATCCACCGATGGTGCTGAGGTTTACTTCGATGGGTAAGACTAGGCGCAGGCATGGATTAATGTCAATGACCACAGAACTGGTGCTCGGAATCAATGCTAATCGAATCCCCATCGATCAGCAGATAGGTCGCTACCCGTAGGCGGGGCGGCCAGATGTATCAAGCTTCTACCCCAGCCTGTTAGTGTCCGAGAATGCACATAAAGAAGAATGCTTGTCTGGCAACCGGATTTGAGCCAGATGACTTCGAATTGCTAGAAAAGTTTGAAGCTGGGATAGCCACCGAAGACCTTGTGGACCGCCTATGGAGGAAAGCAGGCCGCTTAATTGGGAAACTTGGCGCTGACCTGTTCGGTGATGGCTTTTACCATGCAGACCTCTGGCCAGAAGGTGACGGTGACGACGGAGATCGTGGGCCTTTCTTGTGGGCACGTATTAAACGGACTGGCAACGAAAAATACGCCACCCACATTGGTGTTTTCCTCTCTCCCGGTCTTTGCAACCTGTCAATTGATCTCGAGAAGGACCTCCTGGATGCTAAGCAATCAGGCGAAATTCTCGAGCAAGTAATCAAATTTTTCCGGTCTGATCTTCCGTCGATGCTCGGCCCGGCAACTCGCAAGGACCTTCAAGTCTGGACCGATTCACAAAACGTTGTTGCCCTCGGTAATTTTGGATCGGTCGACTTCAAGGCATTCATGAATACCAACCAAGATTCTGGCCATCCCTGGCCAAAAGTTGGCTACATCTTGAGCGCTCATGATGTGGAGGGCTTCGGGGATCGATGGGGCGAAGAGTATCGTCAGCGAGCCCAGTACTTGGTAGAGGTTTATGACGCGATGATTAGGAGTTTCGACCCTGCTGTCGACGAGTGAATCCTCTGCGCCAAGCTCGGCTTTGGGCCACTCTATCTAATCTCGATTTCGACCAATTCGAGAGGCGCATCACCAGGGTTCTTGAGGCTATGCTCAGTACCAGCTTTCTGGAACACCCAACTGCCGTCGGCGACCTGGACGGTCACTACTGGCAGTGCATGTCGATGTAGGGTGCTCGATGAACTTGGCTCGAGGGTGCCCCGGAACGAGCGAAACCAGTGATTGTCTATCTCGACTTCGAAGCCCAAAGGTGGCGAGGTACTAAGTCTAGTCGAACGAGCCGTAGAATCCGCAGCCGGCCCATGGCCACGGTTGATCACTGCAATTAGTCGGAACAACCCGTCGCCGACGTTGTTGACACGGTGGGTAACTGGCCGGTCAGCATAGCGGATATTGCTAAATACCCTGCCTGGCGAACTTACAGGTCCTGTACCGGGCCCAACCCAGTCACGGCCCATAACCTGTGACCGCGTGCGCGAAGTGCCGATTGAGACATAGAAGATCGGGTCGGTGTGGGTGTGGTAAAGCGTTGTGTCCCCCGACGGTATCTGCACATCGAGGACGAAAGCTGAGCTGTCTTCAAAGACGAGATCGTGACGCGGTTCTTCGTGGACAGCGACAGCCTGCTGCAACAGCAAACCTATGATAAGACAGCCGGCAGGTAATGCGGGGACAGAAAGCAACGTCGTCACCAGGAAACAAACTTCAGGCACACAAGCTACGAGTGAACCTCACTGTGTGCCCTTAGGTTCGATCAGCAAGAAATACAGTTGTTGTTGTTAATTGCACCGAAGCGTTCAAGCAAGGCAATCGTCTCGAAAAAAGGCTGCACCCGCTGCTGCGGACCGTTCGCCATGTCGATCGTTGTTTGCCCGCGGCGACTGACAAACTTCGGGTCGGCACCACGCTCAAGGAGAAACAAGATCATCTCGTTGTCTCCCCGCGATGCGGCGTTATGCATGGCCGAGAAACCGTCGTGTGAACGTACGTTGACGTCTACACCGAGTTCATCGACGAGGTATTCAATGGCGTTAAACCAACCGCCAGGCACGTGGCGATGCTGCTGGCCTACACGTGAGGTGCCAAAACCAACGCCCGCGGCAGCGTGCAACGCGTGCACAGCTGGGTCACCCGCCTTCGATGGCGGCAGCCCTGAGGGATCCATCTTCTCTTCGGTATCCTCGGAGTCCTGCTGACCCGGGAAAGGCTGGGTCCCGAAGTTCCGCCGAGTAGTGTTCCCGTAAGAGAGCGTTGAAATATTGGGGTCGGCACCAAACTCCACAAGGAGTTTCATGGCATCCACGTCCAGAGCATAGGCGGCACGCCAAAACGTAGTGGCACCAGAAAAGTCGACGCCCATGCGTCCAGCATTGTAAGCCGCGTACCAAACGTGCGTCGTTGTGCGAGCGTTAACATCGGCTCCAGCTTCAAGCAAGAGCCTCATCAAGTCGAGGTACGAAATTTCCTGCTGTTCATCTGCCGTAGGCTGTGGGTACCAGGTACGCAAGTGCCATTCCTGGTTGACCGTGGCGAACAGCGGTCCAACGCCGTCATCACTCACATAATTCGGGTCGGCGCCACGACCTAGAAGCTCTTTGGCAAGATCGTAGTTCCCGTTGATTGTAGCTAGCAGAAGTGGGCTCGACTCATCGGCTGTACGATGATTGATGTCAGCACCTGCTTCTAGAAGCATCACTGCGGCTTCGGAACGACCGTCACGCACCGCGTAGTGAAGTGCAGTAAACGCACCCTGTGTACCAATTTGATCGGTCCCCGAAAGCGCTTTCGGGGCATTCGGGTCCGACCTGGTCGGTCTGGGACGATTACGACGGTCCGCACCACCGCTTCGCGGAGTGCCAGCCGGATCATCTGGGTCCGGTGGTGTGGTTGCGCCAGCAGCAGTCCCACCACTGGTCGGCGGATCGTCCGTTTTCGTTTTCTCCGAAGGCTTCTTATCATCGGCCGGTGGATCGTCCGTTTTCGTTTTCTCCGAAGACTTCTTATCATCGGCCGGTGGATCGTCTGTCTTTTCCGCAGCTTTTTTACTGCCTAGAGTGGGATCGGCGGAGGCTTGTGATCCGGCCGGGATGAAGCCATCGAAGCGTTCACGGAAATCCGTGCGTTCTTCTGGCGACTTCGCAGCATCTTTGATTCGGTTTCGCGTTGACCGCGACGCACTATCTGCACGGGATTTGGCCGGATAATCGGTCACCCTCGTCACCGCTCCAACATCTGCACCAGCAGCCACCAGCGTCGCGATTGCTTCCAGCCGGTTATTCGCGGTGGCAAAGTGGAGCGGTGTACGTTCCAGGTACTGATCCCGGGCGTCCACATGGACGCCAGCGCTAATCAAGACACTAATCGATGCAAGCTGACCGGCCTGCGCAGCCAGGTGTAGCGGACTTACCCCGGTGTCGGTAATCCGCTCTCCGTCACTGCCAGCCTCCAAAAGGCGTGCCACCGCATCGCTATTGCCCTGCATAGCTGCTAAATGGAGTGGCGTATAACCGCCCAAGCGTGTCATCGGCTCCACCACGGCTCCGGCGTATAGCAAAACCTCCATAGTGGTGACGTCGTCGGTCAGAGCCGACCAATGCAACGCGGTCATACCGTCGCCTTGGGAAGCGTTGACGTCAGCGCCTTCACGCAACAACGCGCGAACTGTATTGATATCTTCACGCATCGCCGCGTCCGCAACCGGGGACTCAGCTGCTGAGGCAACCAATATCGCCGGTACCGAAACGGCCATCAGCATTAAGATGGCGACAACGGTGGGCGCGTTCAAGTGTAGACGGTTCCGCATTGCTCGCCTCCGGGTCAGTTAAGCGTTACCAGCTTCGGTGGGGGGTGCCGACAACGAGAAAATCCCGTTGCTATCACCGAAGCTCTTCATATCGTCCATACCAAGCCTCTGCATAAGATCCAGCATCACGTTCGCCATCGGGGTGCCGTCATCAGCGTGGAGGTGCACACCACCATCCAATGCTCCACCAGCACCCCCCAGCATGATCAGCGGGCACCGGCGATGGTTATGCAGGTTGCTGTCAGCCATCGGCGAACCGTAGACGATCACGGTGTTGTCGAGGAGACTGGTGTCCCCTTCCATCGTGTTCTGGAGCTTTTCCATAAAGTACGGCAACAAGGAGACGTGATATTTGTTGATCTCCGCGTAGTCTCGCACTCGGCTATCACGTCCACCATGGTGCGAGGCTCCATGGAATCCGGCGTCGATGCCGCTTTCGGGATACACCCTACTTGAGCCATCGCGCCCAAACTTGAAGGAGAAGACGCGGGTAAGGTCTGCTTCAAAGGCCAACAACTGCAGGTCGAACATCAACTTGACGTGCTCATCAAACGAATCGGGCACGCCAGCAGGGGCCGAAGGCAGCTCGCGTTGCGCACCACTGCTATTACGCTCTTCGATGCGCTGGATGCGCTGCTCAATCTCTCGAATGTTGTTGACGTACTGGTCCAGGCGCTGCTGGTCCGCCAGGCCCAGCTGGCGACGGAGGCCAGTCATCTCTTCCATAACCCAATCGAGGATGCTGCTATCGGTCTGGCGTAGCTGCGAACGCCGCTCTGGCGTCCCGCCAGCACCGAACAACTGCTCAAATACGGCACGGGGATCTCGAATCATCGGTAGCGGGCGGTCCGCCGCTGCCCAGCTAATCGTATCCGTGTATACGCAAGCGTAACCGTAGGCACAACCACCGGCTTGATCCACCGGCTCGACTGAAAGCTGCATCGACGAAATCGGAGTGTCCTGGCCAAAACGCTGCACGTATAACTGGTCCATCGACGGGCCTACGTACACGTCCGATCCCTGTGTCATCTTGGGACGAGCCTGGGTCAAGAATACCGCGCTCGAACGGAAGTGATCGCCACCGATATGTTCGGGGATGAAAGCCTCGGCCTGCTGGCAATCAGTGTTGCTGACAATTGTGAGGTAGTCCTTGAACTTGTCGAGCGGTGCCAAGCTCCCGGCTGACAGGTCGAAATTCCGACCAATTCCCTCAGGCGCCCAGAGGAACTCGGATGCGCCAAACTCATTACAACCCGCCGCGCCGTGCACCTGCTCGATACAGACCATCCGTGTGCGACCAGCTGCCCTTCCCGCGGCCGTGCTGGCCCAAAGCTTACGTGCCGGAACCATCGCGTCGAGCAGGGGGACACCAAGCGTCACACCCAGACCGCGCAAGACTGTTCGACGTGAGATGTGTTTCTGCGAAATGTACATACGACGGTTCTCCGGTTTGCGTTATCTAATAACTCGTTAGAACTGTTGCCCTCCAAGACCCATTTCTTCTGTCGTTTCCGCCCTCGCCATCCGGAACGAATCGCTGTTGACAATTCCGGTGATAAAGGAAGAAATCCGATAATCGTTCGCTTTTGCCTCGCCAAAAATCTCGCGGATCCTCGGCATATCATAGTATTCCACCCTGCGGCCAATGGCATACGACATGAGGCTCTCAGTAAAGTGTGTGATGATAACGTCGGAGCGTTCCATGAGTGCCTTCTGCAGGTCGGCCGGCCCATTCAATTCGGTGCCATCGTACATCACAGCCGCGGTATTAATCGGAACACCACGATCCTTAATACGCCACGCCCCCGTAACATCGAAGTTGTCGAGGGACAGACCAAGTGGGTCGATCATGTTGTGGCAAGAGCTACACGCCGGATTGGCGCGGTGCTCAGCCATTTGTTCAGCGACTGACTTACGTCGGCCATTTTCAGCTTCGCCAGTCTCTTCAAGGTCAGGTATGTTCGGCGGCGGCGGCGGCGGCGGGCTGCCCAGCAACACCTCAAGCACCCAGAGGCCACGCTTGACCGGCGACGTCCGGTTCCCATGAGACGTCATGGTCAAAACGCTGCCGTGCCCAAAAACACCTTGGCGGCGATCGTCGGGATAATTCACCCTGCGAAACTCCATCCCTGTAACACCGGGAATACCGTAGTGACGTGCTAGGCGCTCGTTGACAAACGTATAGTCGGCGGTGAGAAGTTCGAGCACGCTACGATCCTCGGTAACCAGATGAGCGAACAACAGCTCGGTTTCTCGATGCATGGAGTCGGCAAGGATTTCGTCAAAATAAGGATAGTCCAACGCGTCCGGATCTACTTTTTCGAGGTCTTGTAGTCGCAACCACAAACCTGCAAACCGTGTGGCAAGAGCCTCAACACGCGGGTCCGCAAGCATCCGCTGTACCTGCCCGTCAATAACTGTGGGGTCTGAGAGTTCGCCACGCATTGCCAAATCGATCAATTCCTGGTCGGGCGGCATGGCCCAAAGAAAAAAGGAGAGGCGTGAAGCGAGGTCGATGTTGCTGACCGGGTAAATTTCACCCGGGCTAACACCCGCTGGTGTTTCCTCCATCCGGAAAACAAAGTGTGGACTGGCTAGGATCGCCTGCAACGCCGTCCCGATACCGCCCTCGAAACCACCGAAAACTACACCCTGGTTATAGAAAGACATAAGGGCATCGATATCGGTCTCAGTGGTCGGCCGCCGATAAGCTTGTGCAGCGAGGCGCGAAATTATGCTCTCGGCACACGGGGCTTCCTCTTCGGGAGAGGTCGGGCGACAAGTAAAGACCGCGCGGCGTGTTGGAGTATCAGAAACGCCGGTGACCTCAAACGGGCCGACGATGGACAAATCACGCAGGTGGGTAAGCGTCTCGACACCGTAGCCGACGCCGATCTGCGTGTCGGCCAGGGTGTTATCGATCGGCGTAACCAGGTCATCAATAGATAACCCGCCTTCATACTGGGCCACGAAGGCTGCCGCTACCCTACGCGCACCAGCACGCACATCAACCGGGCCTACGGTGATTGTCAGGCCAGCAGGATCCATTTCCGACAGCCACCGGTCAATATCGAGAACTCCGACCCGCTCACCGTCTATTGATACCTCAATCTGCTCTTCAAGGAGTGTGCGGCCAAATAACAATCCAGTAGGCTCACCGTGCAGCAGCATCCGAAACTCATACTTGCCATCAGCAGGGAAGTTGTGAACAACCGAGAGGCCTCCACGGGTGCCAAAAGGTGCCCCATCAGCCCGTCCCTTTTGTGACTGAGTTCGTGACACAGGGTAGACAGTCGAGCTAGGACTTGCGAAGGGATCACCAATGGCGGAGCGACTAACGTGGCCAGCGGCCCGCAGGTAGCCTTCCATCACTGTTGCTGACGGCATCTGAACGTCGGCAATGTTGTCAAAGCTAGCGCTAATCGTGTCGGGCGGGAGAAACGTGCTGGCATCAATTTCTATACCTAGCAAATCCTTAACCGACGCAACGTATTCCGCGTGGTTAAGCCTCTGGAAAGTTCGCCTACCGGGATTCGGATTGCGCCCAGCGTGGTCGTCAATAGTTGTTTCAAGCGCCACCACCAAGGCATCAACGGTTGCAGCGTCCGGCCGTTGTACCTCCCTTGGCGGCATCATGCCCGCACGCAACTTGCGGATCATTTTTTCAGCAATTTCAGGGTTCTCGTAGGCATGTTCAGCATCAAACGACTCAAGCGACAAACCGCCCGTCAGCAACTGATCGTTGTGGCAACGGAAGCAATAGCGCCCAATCGTCATGTTCTGCTCCTGATAAGACATCGGAGCGGAGCCCTTAGCGACCGGTTCTACGGAAGCAATAGAACTAACTTCCAGGGCCGGCGAGCCCCCCGCCAATCCAGTATCGACGGAGACAGCAAGGCATAGAATCGAGGCGATCGATGCTGCTAATGCGAACTTTCTCATGTACGAATTACCTCACGCACACCCAAAAGCAAACGGAAAGGGTGCTAGGAACATGTAACGGGTGCTTTAGATTAGTCTCAACAATGAATTATTGGCAAGGGCAAATTAAGGAATGTTTAGGTAAATTTTACATGCCTAATATCCTCAAAAAGGCCCAAATTCGGGAAAAATCGCGATTTCTGCCAGTCAACTAGCCCACTTCAAGTTAGAGATCACATGAAATATCGCCTGGCACACCGTGATCATTGAATCCAACATTGACGCATAATGCGAAAATTAACCTAGGAACAAGCCTTATAAACTCACTAATACGCAAACATAGGCCGAAAACGCGGGGGGATGTTCGGCTCCCAAAAGGCACTTTTTACGTGCCCCCCCGGCAGGTGGAAAGTTACCCTTTACTTACACACCTGAGAATTAAAGGAAGCCACGACTCAGTGACAGCAAGGGTTTGTGGCGAATATGGGGCCAGAAATAACCTAGCACCCTTAATTTAGAAGCTTTTCTCGATGTTCCATCCGCCGCAGTGCGAGAAACAACAACATCGCGCCAGCAGTGAAAACTGCGAGGCGATTGATCAACATTTTTTCAGCCCAGACTGGATCTTCGGCAATAACCGTCATCTCGAATGGCTTCAGGAACAGATCCCAATTTGTCCCTTGGAAACTTTCGTAAGTAATCAAGACCAGAATTATAAAACCGAGTCCCAACATGCCGGCAGCATTGGCGCTGCGAGTATAAACAGAGAAAAAGAACGTTAGGTTCACAACCAAGAACGCCGGCAGAAACGCGTTTAGCCCACCCCATATGTACGGGAACTCCGCGAAAAAATAGTAAGCAATAGTGCTCATGATCATCATTGTGACCAGTAGCACGGCGTACACCGAGAGCATCCGCACGCTCCAGACAGTGTGGTGCGAGCTTGCGGTGCTAAATAACACCTCAAGGGTATGCTGGTCACGCTCCCTGGCGATGAGGTCCATGGCTAGGTAGATCCCGAGGACCGTGCCAGGCAACTCAACTAGGATGAACAAGGCATCGTCGACGCCGAAGCCCGAGTTCGGCTGGTATACCGCAAAGAGGTAGAGAATCGTGTAGAACGCCAGGAGGCCAAGCATCATGAACAACAACTTGCGCCGGAAGACGACGCGACCACTGAGACGAAACAGGGCCACTAAGCTGCTTGTCAGTTCGCGCCACGGCAGCATCGCCTCGACGTCCGGTGTTGCTGCGTCCAACGTCGGCGCGAAATCACCATCGTCCGACTGGGAGCCCCGACGGACGTCGCTCACGCCGCACCTCTGTGCTGGCCGAGCAAATAGATGTACGCGTCTTCTAATGACGGATCTACTTGTTCAGCCTTGAATTGCGCCGGTGCTTCGTCTGACAAGAAATGGACACGGATGCCAGCCGGGGTCCGCAGGTGGGTGATGAGATTGAGATCATGCTCAAGATCATTGAAGAAGTCTTCCTCGAGCACCGCTTCCCATACCTTGCCTCGTGCCTGCTCGCGCATCACCTGTGGCGTGCCCGCGTAGATGCACTGTCCATTGTTGATGATGGCCAGCCGGTTACAGCTGCCAGCGACATCCTCAACTATGTGAGTCGAGAAAATGACGATGCGATCCTTGCTCAAACGGGCCAGCAAGTTGCGGAAACGGATGCGTTCGACCGGATCGAGTCCGGCGGTCGGCTCATCGACGACCATGATTTGCGGCGTGTGCAATAGCGTCTGGGCGATGCCAATACGCTGCCGCATGCCACCTGAATAGGAGCCAATCGTATCTTCTTTCCGATCGACCAAGTTGACTTGCTCAAGCACATCCATGATCCGCTCTTTACGCTCAGCGGAATCGTTGAATCCTTCAAGTAGCGCTCGGTATTCAAGATACTCGTAGCCAGTCATGTGATTGTACGAGCCAAAATGCTGTGGCAGATAACCGATCAGGCCCTGAAGGTGTTCGTGCTCATCCAGGTTAACCCCGTTGACCGAAACCGAACCAAACGTTGGCTCTAGAACCCGGGTGATAATCCGCATCATCGTCGTCTTGCCTGCGCCATTCGGCCCCAGTAGACCGAACATGCCACGACCGATTTTCAGATTGACACCACGCAATGCGGTGAATTCCGCAGAGCGAGCCCCAATGATCGGCGTCTTCGCGGCAATTCGATAGATTGGCCGTCGCAACCAAACCGCTCGCCCTATCATGTCTTCGATATCGACCTTGCCGGCTTCAACCTGACGTGCCAACCACCTTACGCCACGGACCACAAAGAACAGCAAAGCGCAGGTGATCGTCAGCGACCAAGCATCGAGGCGACGCTGCGTGTAATAGAGGAATAGCGTCAAAAAACCGTAGCGAACGACAAAGCGGAACGCTCGAGGCGACCCCTCGACAACCAATGAGCCAACAGCGTGCACCAGATGGACAAGGAGCCCCCAGGTTGCAACCGAAATCGCAAAAAGACCCATCCCTGCCGTAACGTACGTGTGTAGAAAGATCAGAAGCGCAAGAACAGGAAGCTTCCAGATCAACCCATCCTTTACGGCCCCCCGATCAAGTACTTCGAGTCCTTCATCGAGCATATACCGAGCACGGCGCTCGAAGCGGCCCCACTCCCGCCGGAACCGACCAGGGGCTCCGTATATTTTGGTAAGCGTGTGGAGCTCCACTGAGTAAATTGGCTCCCGCCGTGTATGCAGGAGCGCGCGCGCATGGTGCGCACGCATAATGGTCCACACCGACGTGAGGAAAAGGAACCATATCGGAACCACTGCAATCGACGTCCAAAAATAACTCTCATAGCGATACTGAACACCGTAGGTGGCCGCTATCGTCATGGTCGAAGCGATCCCAACACCGATCCAACCCATACGCCGCAGCCAATCCCGTACTTGGTCAATGCCCATGTAGGCCACCGGCACGAAGATCAACGTCGAGACCATCGAAACCGCAAGCCCGCCAACCACAGTGATGGCAAACGGTGGCCAGATCTCGAAATCACCGCCAAACTCCAAGGTGAGAGGAAAAATACCGAGGAGCGTCGTTGATGATGTCATCAGGATTGGCCGCACCCGCGAGCGGCCCGCGGTAAGCACAGCGCGCTCACGCCGAAAACCCTGCTTACGCATACTGGTCACAGCATCAATCAAAATGATGCCGTTGTTCACTGCGATACCGATGAGGACAACGAAGCCGAGTAGTGCCATCGGCCCCGCTTCTGAGGTCAGACCGGTGCCGGTGAACAGCAGAGCTATACACGAACCAATTACCGCAGTCGGCAACGTGCAGAAGATAACGATCGGCGAGGAAAACGACTCGAATAGTGACGCTAGGATCATGTAAACCAAAATGGCCGCAATTCCCATCATCCAGTAGTAAATCGTGTCGACCTCTGCCTCGGTTACCTCAACTGTGTACCCCGGCGGCAAGATCATGTCGTTGATCACCAACCGCACGTAGGCGCGGGCCGCATCGATGCTAGGTTGTGACTCCGACACCTCGTCAGTAAAGCGGTAGGTAAGGACGACACGACGTGATTGGTCCGTACGCAAGATCGTGTTGCGCCCTTCATCGGTGCGAATACGAGCAACCTCTTCTATCGGCGTGAATTCGCCCGCTGGAGTCAGAATCGGCAACTGTCGCAACTCGTCGAGACCGATCGGGTTTTCCTCAATTTCGTCAATATAACGAATCTCGATTGGCGTCTCGGTGCCGTCAGCTTCAAGATAAGCAGTCGACGTCTGCACGCCCTGCGGGCTCGCCTGACTAATTGCCCCCAGTACTGTGTTGACATCCAGCTGGCGATCGAACATAGCCATTGCGTCAGGGATAACCTGAACCTCGGGACCGCTTCGCGCCAGGTCAACCTGGATGCTGTCGGAATTAACGTCAAGCACCTCCTCGAGCCGATATTCCAAGTCGTCAGCAATCATCTGAAGCGTAGAAAAGTCGTTGCCGCGGACGACAATAGTCTCCGGCGTCGCACCCTGGCCGAGTGCAAAACCACCGGTCGCGCCCCCGCCACCACCGCCGCTTCTCCCCCCACCCCCAAACCCGCCACCGCCACCTGAGGCCGGCGGATCGAAGTCAACGTTCACGTCCCCGCGGTCAATGTCATCGAGGGCATCGTCGAGCGCCTCCTTTGCCATGTCGACGGTCATGCGATCCGGGTAGTCGGCCCGATCAACAAGCGTAACGTTCACCGAACCCTGCGCTTCCTGAACGCTTGTGGTGAAAGTCTCTACGTCGTCGAGTTCAGAGACGACCTGCTCGACCTTGATGACAGCCGCATCTGTCGCCTCGAGGGTCGCGCCTTCATCGAGCGAAACGTAGACAGTGAAACCGCTTTCTTCGGTTAGGGATTGCTGCTGCAACATCAAGAAAAACGCGGCAATTAATGTTGCCACCAGGGCCATGGCTACACCGACAGCGAGGCGTACGCGATGACGCAAGTTCGCCTTGAGCACGACGGTATACATCTCAAGCAAGCGACCGGTCCCGAGGGGCCGGAGCGAAGCGCGTGACAGTGTTCGTGCTCCGAGCATCGGAACAAGCGTCAGAGCAACAAGCAACGACGCCATTAGCGGAAACGTAATCGCCAATGCAAGTTCGCGGATGATGTCCTGGAATTCACTCTGGATAAAAACCACCGGAATGAATACAGCCACCGTCGTCGCTGTTGAGGCAATAATCGCGCGGCTAACTTCGGCTGTCCCTGTGCGAGCCGCTTCCATGGCTTCTTTGCCAGCTTCAAAGTGCTTGAAGATGGACTCCATTACGACGATGCCATTGTCAGCGAGCATCCCCATCGACAGCGCCAAGCCACACAGTGATAGCACATTGAGCGACAGGTCCCAGGCATACATAAGGTTGAAGGTCAGCAGAAGAGACGAAGGTATCGCCAGCAGCAAAATTCCAACGAACCGGGCACTTCGCAGGAACAAGAACAGCACGCCGAGCCCCAGAAACACACCAATAATCGCCGCTTGTTGAAGCGTACCGAGGGCCTCCTGCATAATTTCCGCTTGGTCTTCGGTAATGGTGATTTCGATCTCCTCGGCAGCGAACTGTCGATTGAGTCTTTCAACGGTAATAAGCAGGTTTTCAGCAATGGAAATTAGGTTTCCCTCGTTTTCCTTCTGAATGCGAATGCTAACCGCCTCGAGGCCGTTGACCCGGCTATAGTCGGTACGCTCCTGGAGCCCATAGTTGATCTCGGCGATATCACCAAGAGTGAGCTGGCCATCTTGCCGCACGACGACATTGTGGACCTCGCTGAGCGCCGCAAACTGTCCCGACACACTGACCGGAAAACGTTGATTAGCGTCGAACACCCGCCCGACGTAGGCACGCGGGACGTTGACACTATTGATCGCTCCGGTGATTGCGTTCATCGACAGCTGGTGCGCGGCCAGAAGTTCAGGGTCAACGATGATTTCAATCGAGCGCTGCTGGCCGCCCAGAGGGGTAGCCGACACCACACCATCGACTGCTTCAAGCTCGGGCCGAATCTTCTGTTCGGTAAAGTCCCGCAACCAGTTCAGATCACCGGCACCAAGCACTTGAAGCGTCATCACGGCACTGGTCAAAACCGAAGTGTCGAAACGCTGCACGGTCAGCGTCGTCTGCTCTGGGAGCGTCGGTAGAAGTTGGCTCGCGAGCCGGTTGACCTGTAGTTCGGCGATCTTCATATCGGTCGCCGGTTCGTACGCTATTGTTACGCTGCCATTGGCAAGGCGCGACTGAGAATCAATCTGCACGACGTTCTCGAGCTTGCCTACCTCCTCCTCTATCGGCATCACAATCTCACGCTCGATTTGTTCAGGCGACATCGTGCGCTGATTAGCAACAATAAAGATCTCTGGGAAAACAACCTCGGGCATCAACTCGACGTTAAGTCGGCCGAGGGAAACTACCCCTAGAAGACCAACTCCGATGAAAAACATCGCCGTGGTGATAGGTCGACGAATGGCAAGATTGGAGATCATGACCTGTCCGTTGCGCCCAGTCGCTCCGGTAACCGGCGGATGCTTTCAACCATCTCGTAGACCACCGGAATGATGACTAGCGTCAACAATGTTGAGGTCACCAGTCCGCCGATCACGGCGATTGCCATCGGCGCTCTCATCTGGGCCCCCTCACCAAGACCAATTGCCATCGGGGAAAGTGCCAGAACGGTGGTGGCACTGGTCATTAGGATCGGGCGCACCCTGTCTTGCGCCCCCTGCATAACAGCTTCACGAATCGACATTCTGGTGCGCAACTGGTTAATGTGGTCAACCAGAATGATGGCATCGTTCACCGCGATTCCCCCCAGCATTATGACGCCGATATAAGCCATGATGCTAAGGGGTTCACCTAACGCCCAAAAGGCGACCACAACACCGACCCCGGCGAACGGCACGGTGAACATCACGGTAAACGGATGCAGGATCGATTCAAACAGCGATGCCATCACCATATACACGAGAATCACGGATAGCCCGAGAGCGAAGCCGAGGCTGGCAAATGATTCGGCGCGCTCGCGCTCCTCGCCGCCAAGTTCCGTAGCGTAGCCAACCGGAAGCGCAACCTGTGCCACGAGGCCTTCAACCTGGTCGATCGCTTCACTGAGCACAGCGCCCTCAACCAGGTAACCGCTGATTCTCCCGATACGCCTCTGGTCTTCTCGCAAGATTTCACGTGGGCCCTCGACGATGCGAGGATCTGAGATGTCGCCAAGGGTTAGGATCGCACCCTCTGCCGTATCGATACGAATCGAACGCAGCTCGTTGAGCGTGACGTCATCAAAACCGACTCGGATATCCCGCGAGCGTTGGTCTTTCGAGAGTTGTCCAGCAACCTCACCGGCCAGCCGGCGCTCAAGATCAGCTATCAGCGATTGCGGAGTAAGGCCAAACGCAGCAACGACATCGTCGCGCAGATTCAAATCGATTTCTGGCTGCCCGCCTTGAAAACTCGTGCGCACGTTATAGACCGCAGGCAACTCCTCGACCAGCGTTGCTATCTCACTGGTAAGTCGGCGCAACGTATCGAGATCATCACCGATGATCTCAAGTTGTAACGGGGCCGCCTCCGCTCCGAGAACCCCTTGTAAAGCCGTTTCTTGTAACTCGTACTTAGCCTCCAAGTCTGGAATCTCAGTTATTTCTCTGTCGATAGCTTCGACTATTTGCCCAATGCTGCGACGAGGACCAGTCGACAACGCCACCGAAAGATTAGTGCGGTTTGGCCCGCTCGGATCCGTAACATTGGTCACTCGCGCCGGATCTTGGCCGGAGCGTGTGTATACCGTAACCACCTCGCCAGAACCCAGTTCCTGGATCATCGACCCAACGCGGGTCGCAACCCGGTCGGTCATCTCTAGGCGAGAGCCTTCGGGCAACGCAACATCAACACTGAAGAGACCCTGGTCTTCTCGCGGAATAAACTCCATCGGGATCCCCAGCGCCATCAGGAACGTGCCCCCTGCGGCAATCCCGATAAAAGCAAAGACAACGAACTTATGGTCAAGAGCTAAGGACAACCCGGCACGATACCAGCGCCTTTGCTTAGGTCTTCCATCAGAACTTTGCCGGCGTAGTAAACGCGAGCTGATCATCGGTACCACCGTCATCGCAACAATCAGGGACGACAGGAGAGAGAACACCACCGTCCAAGCCTGTTCCTCAAAAAGCTCACCCACTAGCCCCTGGACAAAAACGATCGGCAGGAAAACTGAAACTGTCGTCAACGTCGAGGCCAGGATCGCAACGCCAACCTCGGAGGCACCCTTAGCTGAAGCCTCATAAGGATCGGCGCCAAGCTCCAAGCGCCGATAGATGTTCTCGATAACAACAATCGCGTTGTCTACGAGCATGCCGGCGCCGAGCGCCAGCCCCCCTAACGTCATGACATTGAGCGTTAGGTCCTGGAAGTACATCAGTGTGAACGTGGCCAGAATGGATATCGGAATTGCCATGCCGATAACCATCGTCACAGTGATGGAACGCAAGAAAAGGAACAAGACGCCGACCGCAAGCAGCGCACCAAACAAAGCAGCTTCTTCCACCTCTTGGACAGCCGCCTCGATGAACCGGGCCTGGTTTTCAACGACGGTAAACTGAACGTTGGGCAAATCGAGCCCCAGTTGGTCCATGTCGGCGAGCACGGTCTGCACAACGCCGACCGTACTAGCATCAGCCTCCTTGTAGATCGCGATGCCGAGACACTCGACGCCATTGAGCCGCACTATGGTCTCGCGTTCGGAGTACTCGAGAATGACGCGACCAACGTCTTTGACCTGCACAGGAACTCGCAAAGCACCTTCAGTCGCTGTGCCTGTGCCTGCCCCCGCGCCTGCTTCGGCAGCGGCACCACTTTCCTCGACAGCTCCAGCACGCTGACCAACGATCAGATTCTCGATCTCAGTGATGTCAGTGAGACGACCCAGCCCTTTTACCTGGTACGACTGATCACCTTCCTCTAAACGACCTCCGGACACATCCTGGTTGGCCTGTTGGATCTGCTGCACGACCGTACTATCCGTAAGGCCAAAGGCTTCCAGCAGGTAAGGATCGAGGATAACCCGAATCTCTTTTTCAGCATCACCCTCGATCTCGGCTGACGCGACACCATCAAGGGCTTCTAGACGAGGTTTTACTAAGGTGTCGACAGCACCGAACAACTCATCAAGGTCAGCGTAGTCAGCTGATGTCACCGCAATGCGCGCCACTGGAAGCGCTTGCGGATCTTCTTGCGTTACATCGAGGGTTTGAATCTCGTCGTCAGTGCCATACGTACCCATGCGCTTCTGCACATCAAGAAGCGCGAAGTTCATGTCGGTGTCCCAATTAAACTCAGCAACAACGACAGCTTGCCCGGTACGTGTTATCGAATAGACGCGATCGACGCCGCTGACAGTACTGATGTCGCGCTCCAGCCTCCGCGTGTAGCGCTCTTCCATCTCCTGCGGAGACTTGCCGGGAACCTTTACGTCGACCGTAATAACCGGTGTTTCTACGTTCGGCAATAGGTCGGTTCCCAGCCCGTCTAGAGAAATCCATCCGAGCAGCACCACGGCACAAGTCGCCATCGCGATGGTGACCGGGTAACGGGTTGAGAACTCCGGTAGTGACATGTCAGGCCGTCAAGTACTTGGGGAGAAAACTTGGCGATTCAGTTATTCATTCCCCTCGGCCCGCCCTCACCAGTAACACGAACCTGGGTTCGCGAGCGAAGCGTTTCAAAGTTTCTTGTAATCAGCCGCTCGCCTTCAGAAAGTCCTGCAATGACTTCGACCATCAGGTCGTTCGACAGGCCGGTCTCGATATTCCTCTGCTGCGCACGACCCTCTTCCTCGACAAAAACAACGCTACGGTTTTGCCGACTCAGTACCAACTCCTTAGGGATGACAATAATGTCAGAGCGTTGCTCCACGACGATGTCCGCTTTAATGAACATACCCGGCCGAAGGATTAACCCGGGGTTGTCAACCGTGACCTCAACACGGAAAGTCCGCGTCGCCGGATCGAGCGTTGGGTCAAGCACTGATACCGAACCAATAAACGTCTGGTCACGAAAAGCGTAGTTAATGACTCGTACTTCCTGCCCCAGGTCGATGTTCGGCATCTGCGAATTAGGAATCTTCAAGTCGGTAATCACTTGGCTATAGTCAACAACCTGCCCAATCACCGTGTTGGCTTCCACGATGGTCTCTTCAGTCGTATCGACGAGTCCGGTCAGATAACCCAAGATCGGCGCATAGACATCCATCTTCCCGAGCTGGATATGGGCATCAGCAATGTCAGATTCAGCGTCGGCAACAGTTTTCTGCGCTGCCTGCACCTCGGACGCCACCGCCAAACCCTCTTCGAACAACGCTTGCTTTTCGGCCAGGTTGTTCTGGGCGTTTTGTAGACCTAGTTGCCGTGACTGCAGCCGAATACCATTGACATATTCCTCACTCTCGATGCGTGCGATGCGGTCGCCTCCATTAACGCGGGTCCCCTCAACTGGCTTCTTGCGATTCGCACCTTCAATGTAGAACAGCCCACCACGAACTTCGACGAGGATGTCGGCACTACGCGAAGCACGCAAACTGCCAGTCGTTGAAACGAACGACTCTATGGTCCCGCGCTCAACCGGCTGTACGGTAACCGGCACGACAAGATCGACGACGCGTTCGTCCGTCTGGACCTCACAACCGCCAACCATCAGCATCAGTATAAGAAGGAGTGGAACCTGTGGCGACTTCATCTTTCGCACTTCACTTGTCTTTCATCGTGGGGATGGGAGCTGCGGAGTTGCGTTGCTCCATCAAAAGGACCTCATAACTCTTACACCACAAGCGCTCTCCAGCAATGTCACTCTTGGGAGCTATTACAAATCTTTACAGACAGTTTACGAACACCGAACGTTCCCTAAGAGAACAACAGACTTGGGTGCGGTATCCTCGCAGGAGTAGAGTCTACATGCAGTTGTAGATCCCAGCATGTGAAGGCAGTTTTTCTTCCTCCTTCTCCCCATTGCAAGGCCAATGGACATCCAGATCTCCTCACTGAGCAAGACCTATCAAAAAGGAGCGCGCCCAGCGCTCGACAATCTGAGCCTGCGTATAAGCACCGGCACCTTCGGTCTGTTAGGCCCAAACGGCGCCGGTAAAACAACGCTGATCAAAATTCTGTCGACTCAGATGGAGCCAACAGCGGGTGAAGTAACGATAGATGGCTTGCACATCAGCGCCGGTCGCGGGGAGGTCCGTCAGCGACTCGGCTACTTGCCGCAGCACTTCGGTGCCTACCCCGACCTGACCGCCTTTGAGTTCCTCGACTATATGGCTCGCCTGGCCCACATCCGGCCCGGAAATCATCGCAAGCAGGTGGTTGAGGAGGCACTGGAAGCTGTAGCAATGACGAAGGTGCGAGACAAGTACACCGGAACGTTCTCGGGCGGTATGAAACGTCGCTTAGGTATAGCCCAGGCAATCCTTGCTGAACCCGAATTCCTGATCGTCGACGAGCCCACGGTGGGCTTAGATCCGGAAGAGCGGATCCGATTCCGCAAGATCCTCGGCCGATTGAGCCGTGATCGCGCCATCCTAATCTCGACTCACATCGTCGGCGACATCTCAAGCAGCTGCGAAGATATTGCCGTGCTCAACTTTGGCCGACTATTGTTTCATGGTTTGCCAGAGGACCTGGTAAGGCACGCCGAAAACAAAACCTGGACGCTGCACGTCGACGACGCAGGATTCGCTAAGGTACAAAAAGACTGGCACGTTGTCACCGTTACCCCGGTAGGTGATGACCTGACAGTTCGAATTGTCGGAGATGGCGCCCCCCCCACAGGGGCTGAGCCTGAGCCTCCGAACCTCGAAGACGCATACATCTATTTTATGGCGACAGACGAACACGCCCCCGATGAAAACGGGAGCTATTCATGAACATTCTACGCAACATCTTTGGCGTTGCCCGTTACGAGCGCATCATGTTGATGCGAACTACCAGGTTCCGTGCCCTCGGCTTGATTGGTATATCGATCCCAACGGTGCAAGGCATTGGGCTGGCAATCGCCGAGACTCAAGGCTGGCTGGCCGAAGGAGGTCAGATCTCGGCCCTAGGCCTCAGCGGGTTCATGCCGTTTTATATGTACACCTACTTCCAGACCATCCTGATTGCCTTCGTGGCTGGGAATTTCCGTGCCGTCGATGAACGCGCCGATGTCGAGGAAGTTATTGCTTCGCGACCCCTGACCACCGCTGAGTTGGTGACCGGCAAGTACGTCGGTGTCGTTCAAGCACTGACGACTCTAAGCCTCTGTGTTCTCGTCCTTACTTTAGCGATCCAGGCAGCGAAAATGAGCATCACCGGCGACCCATTCTTGCTTACACCTTACCTGGCCTACTTCGCTTTGATGACGTTCCCGGCATTGATCTTTATGTCGGCGTTGACGTTTTTTCTCGGCGCCACGCTGCGCAACACTACAGCGACTGCGCTCGTATCGATCGCCTACATCATCGCCGTGTTGTTTTTCCTCGGAACGCGTTACGGAGGCATTTTCGACTTTGGTGCCTTTTTTGCGCCGCTGTATTTCTCCGACATGGCGGGGCTCGGAGACGTTACTAGGGTGCTTCAGATCCGAGTTTTTTACTTGACGCTTTCACTCGCCCTCCTGGGACTTGCAATCGCAAGTTACCCGCGCCTTCCAAAGCCAGGCATATGGTCGAAGATTGGCCATGTGATGACTGTAGCTGGGATAGGTGGCGCGGCTATCTTGTACATCAGCATGGCGCAACAGGACATTGCTCGAGACCAGGGCCGCACCGAGTTGTTCGCGACCCAGCTCAGCTACGCTGACAAGCCGGTCGTCGACGTGCTGACCTACGATCTCAACATCGAGGTCATGAAGAATAGAGTGCCGCTGGCTGCCACCGTCGAGATGCAGCTTGTCAACAACAACGAACTTCCACTTGAAACAATGATCTTCACGCTCAACCCGGGTCTCGTTATATCAAAGGTTGTAGATGTGAATAACCGTGATCTGTTGTTTGAGATCAACGGTTCGGTCATAGAGATCACTTCGTCGTCAAGTTTGGCTCCGGGGGATCAGACGACAATTAGGATGACGTACGCGGGAGATATCGATCGCAACGGATTCGACCTCCTGCGCACGGCGGCTCGCATCGAGAAATGGCAAGGCCCAATCCACAAAGGCGATCTGACCGCCTGGATTCGAAAAGATTCGGCTTACCTGCCACCCCGAAGCCGATGGTATCCAGTCCCTGGCGTGGATTATGGGAATCATCAACAACGGCCGGTCTCATTTTCAACTGGACGTATCACGATCGATGCGCCAGTAGGTCTTAAGGCAATCACCCAAGGTGTACCAACCGAAGAGACCGACGAGGCAGGACGTAGCGTTAGCATTTGGGAAATCAACGTTCCGGTGCCTCAGTTGTCTCTGAATCTCAGTGCGTACGAGGTGTTCACCACCGACGCTGCTGGAACCGAGGTCGCCCTCTATGTTCATCCGTTGCATATGCGACAAGTCTCGTTTTTTTCGGATGCCGTAGAGGAGATTGACGAATTGGTAGAGCAGTTGCTCACCACTATGGCCCAGGAGACCGGCCTGCCTTATCCGTACGAACGCCTGGCAGTGGTCGAGGTCCCGTTCCTTGTTCAGTGGTACTACGAAGGGTGGGAGGAAAGCGGAGGTCTTACCCAGCCTGGCATCCTGATGGTCGAGGAAGACACACTAGTCGGCCAGCTAAAGCGCATGGCCAATAGGGTTAACCGCACGATGGGATCGGAGCGCGGCCAAGGCCAGGAACCGGCACGGGTGAAGCGTGACCAAATCGCCGCTGCTGTCTTCTCTGTATTTCTGAGTCCCGAAGGATACTCAGGTGGACTCTTCCGCTCGCCGCTCGTGCAGCTGTGGTCGTTTAACCGTGGATTCAAGGGTGAAAACTCTTCATTGCTAGCCCGCGGCATGCCCGTCTATATGCAAGAGGATCTGACGCAAGAGATTCGTTCCTCTATGTTCCAGGACCGGCGAGGGGGCGGTCGCGGCGGTGGCGGGCGTAATTACGCAGCTATGTCGCGAAGCCGCCCACAGGACCATGGTGCGAGCATGCAGGTCAGTATAGGCGGTGACGGGCAATCACGTCCCAGCGGCCCGGGTGGTGGTAACCAAACCGGTGGTGGAGCAACCTGGGACGAGATGCTCGAGGCGATGCAAACGCAGTCACTCTCAGAGCTTGACCCCGACGCCGACCCAGATCTTTACCGTTCTGTACTGGATGCTAAGGGCTTGACGATGTTCCGGATGATTGAAGCGGTGGTCGGATCTGACGAGTTCATCAACACGCTCGAGTCGTTCGGTGAATCATCGCAGTACAAGGACGTTTCCTTTGAAGAATTCGAACGCGCCGTCGTTCCAGAAGGAACCGACGAGGAGGACGTCAGCCGCCAGGGGCTTGATCGGCTCATCAACGATTGGGTGCATGGGACCTATGTGCCCGGCTACACGTTGACTCGGAGCGAAGCAAAGAAGCTTGAGGATGACCAAGGCAAGGTCGTCTACCAGGTCATGGTGCGGATCCTCAATGGTGAGCCTGGTCGTGGTTTCGTTCAGGTCCAGGTGCAAGGCCGGGGCGATGAAATCATCAAGAACGTCGAAATCGAAGGCGGCCAAGAAGTCGAGGTTTCGATGGTAATCGGTGTGCGCCCCCACATCGTGACCGTGGAGCCCTTCCTGGCCAAGAACCGTCGCCCGCTACGCTCGCCGTTGCGCGTTGGGGAAGAGGTCGAACCCGGACTTCCGGAGGAGTACGTCGCGTTGGTAACCGCCGAAGAAGCAGCGTACACCGAGATCATAGTCGACAACGAAGACGAAGGGTTCTCGATGCCTGTGCGCCGTGTGCAACGTTACATGCGCCCGGGTCTTGAGGGCGGCAACTGGAATGTCCAAGCAAATCGTATCGCTTTCGGCCGCTACGAAACCAACTATCGCAGCAAAAGCGGTGGAGATGGAGCCCAACCCGCGGTCTGGACAACAACCCTTCCCTACGCCGGTGAATACGACGTGTCTTACTATTTCCTGACGCGCCGTATCAACGGACGAGATCGAGAGGGTTTCCGGGGTGCTGCTGACTATTACTCGATGACCATCAACCACAGCGGGGAGACCACAGAGCTTACGGTCAACACTGATCAACTCGATCCCGGCTGGAATGCATTGGGCAGGTTCACGTTCGAAGCTGGCGAAGAGGCACGTGTCGAACTTTCTGACCTCGCTGAAGGTAACCTCTACGCCGATGCCGTTCGCTGGCGCTACGTTGATCCCGACAACCCCAACGTCGTTTACGACGAGGGGATCATGCCCTGGGAGTGGGGCTTCGGTGGTGGCGGAAATCGTGGTAGCCGGGGTGGACGCTAGCCAAAACTAGCAGCGGGAAGCTTCACGGGCCACGACAAAAGGCCTTGGAGCGGAACTTAGCCCTGCACCTTTACAACAGAGAAACGGCGAATCTCCAGGTCGGTACCGCGAGGAATTTTCGCCTTTTGTCGAGCTAGTTCAATCTGCTGCCCGACTTTCTCTACACCTGCAATCTCCGGCAACAAAACCCCCCGTCTTCCACAACCGTCGCTAACTTCGATGCCAAAGCACCCCGGATCGAGTTCTTCGGGAGAGTCAACGGTCTCAAGTGGGCCGAGGATGGAAACCTCAACGTCGGTTTGTTCGAGCTCCGGGAGAATCAGGGGAGGAAACCGTGGGTCCTCAAACGCTGCGGCGCAGGCTCTATCCTTAGTCTCTTCGACGAGGTTGGCGCAAAGCGGCCTGAGACTTCCTATGCAACCACGTAACTCGCCCAGGATACGCAGCGTTACGAAGACCGGTGATGGCACAGCGAGCAAGCCGCTAGCTTCAACGATCTCTTGGGGTTCGCAATGTTCGAGTTTGGCGCGGATGGCTTCGCGACCGATGCTAGGTAAGGGCTTTGCGGCCTCAACTAATGCCCGCGTATCTGGGAGATCAGTCATAACGGAAATAATACTCGGCGACAGCGCGCTTTCGGGGACTGGACGAGCCACGAATTCATATTGGTCAGCACACGGAGCCGCATCAGGGTAGAGTGTGTCCCATGATGCCTATGGTGTTTTACACCCATTCAGGGGTGCGTTACCTAGTTCTAGTCGCGGCGGCCGCCGCGGTTGTTTATCTGCTCGTTGGCATGCTCCGCGGTGGGCAATTTGACAAGCTTGCCAAGATCCTTACAGCTGCTTACGTAGGCCTGCTTGATTTGCAGGTAGTCACCGGGATCGTCCTCTACTGGTTGACTCCGAGCTACCCTCAGCTTTTGGGGCACGTCGTGATGGCGCTCGCCGCGGTAACCGTTGCGCATGTGGCCAACATCATGAATAAGCGACGAGATGAGCCGTGTTTGGGTATCGCCCTGGCCGGCGTTGTCATTTCGTTGATTCTAATCGTTGGCGGAATCATGGCAATCGGTCGACCGATTCTCGGCCCAAGCCTCTAGTTAGCGCCCTTCGAGCCAGGTACGTCTTCTGGGCTTTTCGCTCAGTCGCCGGGCCCTGGATCAAACGCGCTAACCCGCTCTGCCCAGGCGTACATGTGGGGCAGGCCTTTAGGTAGATCGAACAGTTCCAAATCCTGGACTCTTCGAATCACTCCCACGGCTGTGACATCAGCAGCAGTCATACGCGTGTAAGCCAGCCACTCTTTGTTAGAAAGCACCGCCTCAAGCTCAGTGGTCGCTTCCGCAAAAAGCTTGTTCGCCCGTGCAGTCTCAGAATCGTCACTCACGCCAGTGATGCGCTGCTTCACCATCATCCATAGCGGCTCATGCAATGTGACCCGGCCAAAAGCTTCCCATTTCTCGATTTCGCGCATGGTGAAATAGTCCGTGCTGAACAACTTCGGCGTATCTGGGAAATTCGCCTCGAGGTAGCGCAGGATGGCTGCTGAATCAAACATGACTGTTTCACCATGGACCATTATCGGCGTATAAGGCTGGCCCGAGATACGCACGATCTCGCCACGGTCAGATGGGTCAATCGTCTCGAAACGATAGTCGATTCCTTTGAAACCAAGCGCAACACGAACTTTGAAGTTGTTCGATGTTTCGAAGCCGTGGATAACGACCTTCGACATTAGTAACCCTCTCAATCTTGTTCTAGCTTAGTTGGCTGCAACAAAAGCACGGTCGCACACTTCTAGTTTGCCCGCGGTTGCTCTTATCTAGCCTCCTTCATTGGCCCGGCTCAACGTAGATCCCCGGTGCGTAGTCCATCGGGGACCAGTCGTCGGTCGGGAAATAACGGGTAATGATCTCGTAGAGCATTGGGTCACGCTCGCGCATCTGCTGGCGTGTCTCGAGTTTGTATTCCGAGTTTTCGTGCACGACACCATAAAAACAGTCGAGACCAACGGCGAAGTACTCCCCGTCGCGCAACGCCTCAATTTCCATTTGCAACTCGTCGGCCATTGAAGGATCGGCCAATCCGGGGCCATCGAGATACCGGGGAGGCCAGTAGGTACCTTCTCTGAGGGCATTAACGTAGGCAGCATTGATCTCAGCGATGACGTCGTGCTCGGGGTCGATGAACGGCAACCCGCTACGGTGAATCGAATGGCCGAATTCCTCCACCGCAACATGTCGATTTAGTTGATACCAACCCTCATGGATTTCTCCATCCTCGTCGCGCCAGGCTACTCCTTCTTCCTCGATATAGGTCGTGGGCCTCTCAGGCCGCGCTCCCCCGGGGCCAATATCACCGGGGTGATCGCTATTGTCACGTGCCTCGGCGACACCGCGTATAGCAACCCGAATGTTGTTTGAGCTCATTGCGAGCCGAAGATCAGGGCGGGCACTCAACAGCTTGTTAACTGTCTGCTCAACCTTGCGAATTGCCCGATCCGGAACGGCATCTGAGGTGATGATCACGATTCCCTTCGTGTAGTCACCTTCGTAGGCGTTTACGTACTTCTTGTAGAAAGGATGCACTCCTGGTGGTGGGGTAACGATTTTGTGGTTCGTCTCGATAAGCGGAATGGGCGGGATGTGTTGGTCATGGGGAGTGAAGAAATATTGCCAAGCCATAAGCTCGATAACCGAGTTCGAGATCAACCCTCCCTCTGTGTCCGTGTCCAGCAGTTCCTGTGCACTTTCAAGAGCGCGTCGAAACGACGGCATACCATTCTCGTCAATATCGAGTTTCTCAATGAGACGTTCGGAGTCGCGGACCGCGCGCTCCAAATTGAAACTCGTGTATGACCCAACAACAGCCCCCATCTCTGTCGGAGCTGGTGCGACGCACCCAACCGCCATAATTAAGGCGATTGCCACGCTGTTGAAAAACAAGGCTTTTCCCATCCTAGGTCTCCTCACTTCCTCACAAAAAAGGTTCTTTGTCCAAAAAACACGTGCTCTGTCTATGCACGCTCTTAATAGTGGTCTCGAACCATATCATTCACTAGAATGAAAACTCGACATGAACAGATCCCTATTTTGCCCCCTAGCCATTTTTGCTTCATTCCTGATCTGGTCGGCAACCGTACCTTCCTCATTCGCAACCATGGAGGGAAGGAGCACACAGTTTCCAACCGATCCCAGGGAGGCATACGAACTAGACGAAAGCAACGTTGGTACGTGGGCAGACGGCCCAACCCGCCTCATAATTCTTAAGGAAGAAAAAGAAATCTGGGACGGTCTCGAAACGGATGAGCAGCGTCGAAGGTTTATCAGCTGGTTCTGGGCCCGTCGTGACAACAACCCGAGGGATACTTCGCATCCCATCAAGGCCGCTTTCTATTTACGGGTCGCCGAGGCGAATAAGCGGTTCAGTGAAATTCCCAGGGGATGGAAGACCGATCGCGGTCGAGTTTGGGTCATTTTTGGGAAGCCGACGCTTACACGAGAAAACTTCGGCGGAGACAAGCTCATATGGAACTACTTTGCCCCAGGAATGGAGAGCATCCTAGGTTTCGATAGCGCGGCGGGTGAATTCAATATCTATTTTTCACGCCTGCCGCGAAGAATTCGTGCCTATCGAATTGATGGCGGCCTTGCCCCAGGTGCATGGCCCGCCTATGTAGAACGAGCCATACAATTCGTGCGCGAGACCACGGTAGTAAACCGTACCCTGGAGTTTTCCCCCATCGGAAACTGAGGGGACCAGAGTTGCGGCTTTCCCCTGAATACCCCTGCCTAAAAAGAAAACCGCACGGCATCCGGTAACAGCCGAATACCGTGCGGTCTCTTGACTCTGCGGGGTGCTCTCCTAGAAGTCGATCCGGATACCCATCCGGAAGTTCCTCGGGTACTTAATCCGTCGCGTCTGCCCGAAGGACCAGCTGCTGTTGGCATCTTCGCGCGTGATCACTTGCCGGACAGTGGCCGAGTTAAAGACATTGAACAAGTCGGCGAGTACACCAAACCGTACATTACCGACGTCAAAGGACTTCTCTGCCCTCAGGTTGAGGTTATTCCTCCACGCGTATCGACGCGAGGAACGTGGCTCGACCCACCTATCCTTGCGTCCCGATAGCTCCACGTCGGTGGTTTCAGATCCGTCTCTGAAGCGCACTTGCTTCGTATACGGATACCCAGAGGCTCCTAGGTAGTCCCAACCGAAGTTAACACCGTAGGGAAGAACATATGTACCTACGACTTTGATCTGATGGGGCACATCGTGGGCCAACGGTCCGGCAGCATAGAACCGAATGTTCGGGTCAGTCCACAGAGCCGAAGGTCCGAGAGACGAGCCACGACCGTTTTCAAAGTCTGTGTCGTCAGTACCCGTATTCTTGCTGTACACATACGAGCCCATCATCTGCCAGTTGTTACTGAACCGTTTCTCTAAAGCAAGGGCGAGGGACCAGAAATCCCTGGTCTGCTCGAAGCCATCAATATTGGGCCCAAGCCAGCTCTTACCTTCGATATCCTCGGTGTTCATAAAGGAATATACGGCCTCATCTCCATTCAGCAGGTTGTACACAATGAACGGATTGCCGGCCGCATCCTGCACTGGGACGGCTTCCCATTCACCGTTCATACGAACCTTATCCATGAAGTCTTGGGTATTTCGAACCACACCCGAAAGCTCGATAGAAAAGTCGGACCCAAGCTGACGTTCGATCCCGAGGGTCACCTCTTGGAAGTACGTCATCGAGATGTTCGGGTCGATCTCCAAACCAGCCGGGGCGAACTCTGTCTCTTGGATCTCATAGTCACCGAGATCCGCGTTCCACTCCGAGAATTGCCATTCAACCGCTGAGAAGCTCTGAAAACCCGCGTACATACCCGCGATCATCTGCGGGAAGTACCTGCCAACATGGCCCTTTATAGCGGTCGTACCGTCGTTGAAGACATCGTAGGCAAAACCAAATCGCGGAGCGATTGAGATCGGCGGATGAAAATGATCGCCAAGGTCTGCCATGTAAGAGGGATAGTTTGTGATTGCTCCTACACGGGCCTTCGCATTGCCCTTGTAATCTGTGGCGCGGAGGCCTGCGTTGACCGTCAGCTGGCCATTGGCCATCGTCCAGGAATCTTGCACGAAGAACGAAGCCTGCTGGCCCAATGGGTCGATCTCAAGACTCTGCCACTCGTACCGGTATGCCGGCTCGCCGACCGCGAAATCGACAAAATAGGCGGCGCCGCCATTTGTTTCACCGGTGTAGCCAATGTTGGTCTTGGGCATCGTCCAGTCACCCTGGAAACCGACTTTGAAGTCGTGCGATCCGCCCAGGAAATCATCAGCGTAGTGAGTCAGCGCAAGGTTTACCTGATAGCGGTTACGGTAACCGTCGAAGAAAAAGCCTGGGCTCCCAGTAAGGATGTCATCTCCCGTGGGGCCACCACCCATAACCAGTCGTGCCGGAGGTAAATCGAGAGCTTCCCTGTCAAAGTCTCCCCTTGCCGCAAAGTTTCCACCGACCTTGCCATCCAGGAAAGTGTTGTCAGAGAAGATGTTTATGTAGTCGAAGTTGAAGCTCCGAATGCGATTGTAGTTAGGAAGGTTTGCTGCCTGTTCGATCCAGAGCTCACCGGGGTTCTGTCCCTCATCCCTCTCCGTGTTGAGGTGCGCAGAGAGTTTCGAACCTTCGGTGATTTGCGCCGTCAGCTTAACGAGATAAAGAAGGTTCTTGTCAAAACCTGGCTGATCCGCAAAATCTTCGGATGCTTCTTCTGAAGTTTCCCGTCGAACCGACCCGTAGCCCCAAAGCTTGTCACGAACAAGGGGACCACCAAGATCGAAGTGATAGTTCTTATTGTTACTCGTCGCCTGGCGAAAATTGGGGTCAGTCGAGTTCTGGCTGTTCCATTCATCACCGCGGTAAAAGAAGTTCCCCGCAGCGTGTAGCTCGTTCGTTCCCGTCTTACTAATGAGGTTCACGACGATCCCGCTGTAACCACCAACCTCGGCAGCTCCGGCGACGCCTGTAAAGCTCGCCTCTTGGAGGTTGTCAAAATCCATCTTGACCTCAACCTCTCCACCTTCGGGACTGTTCATCGCGACGCCGTCAAAGACAAACTGAGTACCCTGTGTCGTACCGCCAAAGGCCGAGTGGTCTCTACCCGAACCGAGCGTACGACCGCCTGCCGGGCCACCATCGGTGTTCCCGACAACACCAGGAATGTAGTTGATTAAGCCCGCAGCGCTCCTGCCAGAAGGCAACGCTTGAGCAAAATCGGCCGTAACAACAGCGTTGGCGACTGAGGAGTTCTTCACATCCACCAACGGCGGCTGTCCGAGAACCGTTACCTCGTCAGTTGTACCAAGCTGCATCGTGAAGATGACTTGCAGCTTCTGGGATACGGAGACCAGAATGCCTGCCTGCTCCTGAGGAATAAAACCGCCCATGTTAACCGCGACCGCATACGTACCTGGCGGCAACGCCGGGAATCGGTAAGTGCCATCGGCACCCGTGACTGAAACCTTGTCACCACCGATCAAGTTCGCGGAGCTCAAGGTGATAGTTGCACCTGGAAGCACTGCGCCCTCGGCATCATCAACCCGACCTTCAATCGAGCCAACCCTTGACGCCTGCGCAAAGGCGCTAACCGGAAACAACATCACCGTGATAGCCGTGATGACCAGAAACATTCCGAGATAACGATTAAGCATTTACTACTCTCCTTGAAAAGTACGGGAGGCACTCAGGGCCTATATAAAAAGCCGGTTCCATGCCGTACCGCAGAGACAAACTCTGAACGTTACATACTTATAAGTACTTGTGAACTTTACCTTCAGTTGCAGTAACAGATACCTGCACCTGCAACATATTATCCTACTCTACCTTACCCAAGGCAACCACTTCCTATTTAACCTTAAGCAGCAGATGCCAGTTGCCTAGGGTGTACTAAATACGCATTGAATAATGTGCAACTTTGATGCCAAATACGCCGAAAGAACAGTGCCGGAGACGTTTATCTGCCTTAAATCGGGTAATAGCCTTCGAAATTACAGGATTAGTTAAAATCAAAATTCTATGAAAATCCAAGATATTGGACCCGGCCCCAATAACTCGAACATATGCACTCTGGATTAATATAATGATCCAAAACCGATTGCATAACGTACACGTTCCACAATCGAGTTTCTGGAACCCCGTCGTCTTTTTACTGTTCGCCTACAAACGCTGGAAAATCCTGAGTCGACATCGATCGATTCTGTTCGAGGAGCGCTAGAGCCAAGTCCCAGTCCTTCGATGAGATCGCATCCACTAACTGTTCGTGTTCGCGTATTGAAACGTCCCAAGAGTGAATGTTTGAGATCGCCCAGCGTTCCAGCTTAAAGACTTCCCCTTGCAGGCCCTGGATCATTTTGGAAAGCTTTTTATTGTTGCAACGCTTGGTGAGCATATTATGAAATTTGTTGTTCTCTTCGACGCCTTTTTTTGTGTCCTGGCGCGCATAGGCTGCCCGGTAAGAATCATTTATGGCACGTAAGTCATTGAGGTCGACCTCGTCGATCTCTTTGAAACCGTCCTTGGCTGCTAATACTTCAAGAGCGGCAAGAATCGGATATAAATCGAATAGGTCTGAGACCGATTTTTCGGGGACCTTAAACCCACGGTGTGGAATCCGCTCCAGAAATCCGTCGGCAGCAAGGCGGGCTAATGCCTCACGAACGGGAGTCCTGCTAACTCCGAGCTTTCCACTGATTTCATTCTCTCGAAGGAAGTGACCGGCGTCCCAATCTCCCGCAATAATCCGGTCCTGCAAAATACCGTGAACTCGCTCTGTAAGCGTTGTTGGCTCGAGAACTGCCCATTCTTCCTGTCGCTGCATTCGACTAACTCCCACCGTTAAATCACAAAAACGTGAAGTCGGTTAAGGGGTTCGGACAGTTCCAGCGCGCCATTTCTCGACTTTGCGCCACTTGCCTATTGATTAATGTGCTAGCGATTCGCTCGGTTATCTGTCTAAACCGGTTCACAATAGTTAAACATGAGTATATTGCATTCAATGTTCAATTTTGTAACGAGCAGGGGGAATTTCGTGCAAGTACAAGATCCCGCCACCGCTACGGTGAGCGTGAAACCAGACTCTGGGCTTTGACAGCGTATTCGCGAGACTTGACCGGATCACCCAACCGATTGTGCAGATCCGCGAGCAAAAAGTAGCCCAGCGCCAAGTCCTGGTTCTCCAAGGGTTCCGCGACAGCCGCCGTCACCATTTTTACTGCCCGAGCGTAGTTCTCGCTTCTGTTTAAGTAGATCCGCGCCATGAACAAAAGGCCGCGCGGGTACTCAGGATTAATTTCGAGAACACGCTGCAACTGTCTCTCTTCTTCAGCGACCCTCCCGATAATACGGTAGATCATAGCGAGATTGAAGTGCGACCCTATATCTTCCGGGGTAACTTCGATTTCCTTCAAATACTCCGCCACTGCTTGTTGCAGGTCACCTTCAGCTTCATGGATACTCGCCAGAGTAAAGTGCATGCTCGGCACCGAATCGTCTAGGCTTAGTGCCTTACGAGCATTCTGTTCAGCCGCTTGTAGGTCATCTAACTCGAAATAAGCACCCGCCAGCCCCGAGTATGCCACCGCGGAATCAGGATTCACTTCGAGACACTTCTCATAGTAAGCGAGTGATTCTGAAAGCCTTCCCTGCATGCGGTTAACGTTGCCCAATAAGTAATAGATGTAGGCGTTTGGCTTAACGAAATCGAGGGCATCGAGTACCGTCTTCTCGGCTTCTTCTACCCGTCCGAGCTTGATTTGTGTCTCGGCGAGGTTGATGTACGCATAAGGATCTTCCGGCTTTAACGGAATTGCTTGCTTGTACACTTCCACGGCTTCGTCGAATCGTTCCTGCAGGTCATATAGCTGCGCCATACTCTGGTACGCGTCCAGAACCCTCGGGTCTTCGTCAAGAATCTCTTGCAGCAACTCCTCAGCTTCTTCGTATTTTTCAGTATGCATTCGCTGCCGAGCTTGGATCGATTTGTTATAGATACCAATTTTTTCGCGCGGACTCGCGAGTTCTTCTGCAGATTCTTCCTCAGTAGGTACAAAGCTGCCGATGTAGCCTAAACTCGCGAGTTTCGCCAGTGTGTCCTCGTCGACCGCCATAAATTCGCCGGTCGTTCCACCCTCACTGATTTCATCGATGAACTGGTCGGCGGTTGTCGCGAGACTTTCGTAGAGGTCCTTCTCAGTGACAGCCAGATTGATTGTTTCACCAGGATCCTCTGCGAGGTCGTAGAGTTCCGGATCGGGAGACATAATGAGCTTGTAACGCTCGTCCTGGATAGCGGCCAGTTCGCTCCAACCATAATGGTACCGAGCATAGAAGGTCTCCGAATACACGAAGCGCGTCTCTCGCGTCGCGCCCTCCAGGAACAACGACGTCAAGCTCTGGCCTTGCACGGCTTCGGGAATCTCTAATCCGGTCATATCGAGAATTGTCGGCATAACATCGATCAGAGACACGACCTCAGTTGCCTGAACCCCTGCAATTTCCTCAAAAGGCGTCGAGATAATCAGGGGAACATGCGTGGCACTTTCGTAGATAAAAAACCCGTGCTGTATTTCCCCATGATCTCCCAGACTCTCACCATGGTCGGCCGCGACGACAATGAACGTCTTGTCCTTCTTGCCCGTCATTTCAACAGCTTCAATCAACCTGCCTACTTGATTGTCCGTGAAGGCGATCTCAGCTAGGTAAGGGGCGTCAGGGTAGCGGCTCTTGTAGGGTTCGGGAGCCTCGTACGGTGCATGTGGATCATAGAGGTGGACCCAGAGGAAAAACGGTGCGGTACGCTCTTGGCTCATCCATTCAAGGGCCGTATCGATAACTTCGTTAGCGGGACGTTGAACGCCTCCCATGGCAATAAAACGTTGGCCCTTCACGTCAAAGTCATCGACGTAGGTATCGAATCCTTGATCCAACCCCCAACGTGCATCAAGAACATAAGCAGCGACGAACCCCGCGGTTTCGTAACCGCTGGACTTGTAGATTTCAGCGAGGGTCGTGATCTCGTCGGGCACGATGAACCCACCGTTGTCACGGACGCCGTGATGCGGTGGATAGGTACCGGAGAAGAGCGAAGTGTGGGAAGGGAGGGTCAAGGGCGTGACCGCATAGGCACGTTGAAATAAAATCCCCTCGCGCGCCAGGGAATCAATGACGGGCGTTTGGACTCCATCAAAACCATATGCTCCCAGTCGGTCGGCTCTGGTCGTATCGAGTGTGACGACGATGACATTGAATTGCTCGTCTCCCCGTAGGCGCGCGAAATCCAACGATCCCGACGAGGAAAATAGATACAGCCACGCCGCTGTCATTAGTATCACTGACGCTGTAATTACTGCAGCGGTTACTAGATAGCTTCTTCTCATCGTGGCTGCCTGGAGGTACCGCGTCGAACAAAGGGCATCAAGCACACAACTCAGAACCTATGATACTTTCAAATTGCTGCCAACATAGAGACTAACGCTACAGCGTTGAGGCCAAATTTCTCGAGATGCTCTCTGTTTGCAACGACTCACACTCGGACCGGCACCGACCATCCCCGGGCAGCGCCTGGGCAATGGCGCTGCTGGCTCTCTGTGCAATGCTTTTCGGCCTTCCCGCCTCAAGTACATCGACCTCGATGCTGGCGACACAACGAGAATCCTCGGGAGCTCTGGGTCCTCCACAATGGGCGATCGTGACCAGCGATGCTGGGATTGCCTTCAGTCATGAATTTGGTGGTGGTGTGGGTGACTTTGTCTCAGAATCCGGAGGCTCGGGTGGAGCCTGGTTAGACTACGACGTCGATGGGCGACTTGACGTGCTGCTCGTCAATGGGCTCCCGACTTGGGGCGACTATTCGAAGGGCAACGGACACACTTTCATGCGGAGCCATGGTGATCGTTTTTCAAAAGCCCCTGAAACGATCGGACTGCGCGACCTTGTTTGGGGAAGCGGAGCAACGGTAGGTGACGTAGACAATGATGGCTTTCCTGATGTTTTCGTTACCGCGCTGGGCTCCGACCATCTTTATAGAAACAATGGAGACGGCACTTTTAGCGCATGGCCGGCCGGGGTCGAAGGAAACGATTGGAGCACTAGTGCCACGTTCACCGATTGGGATGGCGACGGATTCCTCGACCTGTATGTGGCCAAGTACCTTGAGTTCGACGACGAGGAGATTCCAGTTCCCGGCGACGGCGCCTGCTTTTACGGAACCGTCGAGGTCTTTTGCGGGCCAGAAGGACTCGTGGGCACACGCGATAAGTTCTACCGAAACAATGGAGACGGAACGTTCTCGCCATGGATGGAGTCGGAGATTGACCCAGATGCTACCTATGGCTTTGCGCTTATAGACATTGACTGTGACAGTGACGGTCGCCCGGAGATCTACGTAGCAAATGATTCAAACATCAATTTACTTTATCGGCGGACAAGAAACGGTGGTATCGAAGACTGGGCCTTGTTTGGCGGCGCTGGGTACAGCGGGGATGGTCGCGAGCAAGCAGGCATGGGAGCCACCTCGGCAGATTATGACGGGGATGGCTTGTTCGACGTCTTCGTCACAAACTTCCAGAACGACTACAACACTTTGTACGATAACCGTGGCGATTGTAATTTCGAGGATGTCACGGCGCGACGCGGTCTGGCCACAAGCAGCTTTCCATATATGGGATGGTCGGCGCATTTCTTCGACGTCGATGGGGACGCGGACCAGGACCTATTTGTTGCCAACGGCCACATACACCCGCAGTTTGAACAAGCCGGCATCGAACCATATGCGCAGCGGAACTTGCTCTACCTGAATCAGTTGCGTGAAATCGGCACAGCAAATTTTTCTGAAGTTTCCGAGTTGTCTGGTGAAGGAATGCTCGCCATTGCATCTTCCCGTGGTGCACTTCGTGGAGACTACGACAACGACGGCGATCATGATTTGCTAGTTACCAACATCAATGACAAAGCAGAGTTGCTACGCAACAATGGACCGACCCGTTTCCCAGTATTACGCCTGGTTTTGATCGGCCGCTCTTCTAATCGCTCAGCATACGGTGCCCAGGTTCGAGTCGAGTCCGGTGGAATCAGTCAGCTACTAGAACTGCGGGTAAGCGACGGCTATGTCGGTAGCAACGACCCCCGGATGCTCGTTTACTTGCCCGGTGGGACTGCGGACTTTATTGAGGTTCATTGGCCCGGTGGATCGGTTACTCAGTTAGAGAAGGAAGAACCTGGGTGGCTCTTGGTAGACGAGGTACAGGGTGTAATCGCAAGGCGGTCACCATGAAGACGCCCACAATCTTTATCGTTGCTTCCTTAGCTTTCCTCGGACCAGGAACCGGGATGGAAGAAGTGGTACAGGGTGCAACCCAGCACTTGCGACGGGGCGTTGAATTACTGGATGCGAATCAACCGCAAGCCGCCATCGCCGAGCTCGATCAAGCCGTCACACTGGAGCCTGGTAATCCACGAATTCGTTACTACCTGGGGAAGGCGTTATACGGAACGGGCCAGTATGAGAAAGCTCTCGAACACCTCGCGATTGGCCTGCCAGTAGCGGCAGACCCAAGTGCATTTGGACTGATCATGGGGCAATCCCTGATCGAGCTCGGCCGGTTGAAAGAGGCTCGATCAGCACTGGATGGTGCTGCCGCGCTGCGACCCAACTATCCACCAATCGAATTGCAACTAGCCCAAATCTGCTACCGCGCCGGGAACGTCGACGCCGCTTTGAAAAAACTCGGAGAAACCGCTGAACTTGCTCCCCAGTGGACTGTGCCACGGCTCCAAGCGGCGGCCATCGCAGCAGAAAAGGGCGACGCAGCCACCGCAGCTGAGCTCTACTCGGCTGCCCTCGATATCAACGGAGACCTGCCACTCATCTGGGTCCGCCTCGGCGATAACCTCGAGGCAAACCTTGATTATGAGGGTGCAATTCAAGCATACCGGTCGGCGATTGAGACAAGCTCGGGCCTGTTGGCACCTCAATTGGCACTCGCCTATTTGTTCTTCAACAGGCAACAATTCGACGACGCGGCAACAGTACTCGCCGAATTGTTGCAACGGGTGCCGGGGGATCCTCAAATACTGCTTCCGGTTGGCGAAATTCAGATGATTGAGGGCCAACACGAAGCAGCCCTTGAAACTATTCAGTCAGCGCTCAGGGCCCTTGAGAGAGCCCCTGCCGCGACACTCCAACAAGTTGGTGCACAACGCGATGGGCTCATGCTTCGCGCCCTCGAGCTCCAAGCAAAGACTTTGACAAGCCTAGACCGTGTAACGGAAGCCGAGGCTGCTGCCCGTACGTTGTTGGCCACGAATCCTTCAAACCTTGACGGTCTGTTCGTTCTCGGAACCGTTCTGCTGCGGTCTGGCAACCAAGAGGGGCGAGACCATTTGAGCAGATTCCAACGCTTGTCCGATGTGCGCGAGCACCGCGAGCTAGCCTACGATTTCTATCGTAGGGGGAGAGACCCCGAACGAGCTGCAGCAGAGTTTGAAAAAGCGCTGGCCATTGAACCACAAGACGCTGCGACGCTCACCGGGCTCGGAACGGTACACCTTGCGCAGGGTAACGCAGAAGCAGCGATCGAACTGTTGGCTCAAGCACGCGAAGCAGGCGCCGCAAGTGTTGAATGGTACCGAGAGTGGGTCTTGGCACTGCACGCGGCCGAACGCTCCGATGAGGCGATGCAGATCTGGCAACAGGTACAGGAAGCCGGCGTAACCCTAGGTCCAAGGGTTTGGGCAGCATTAGGCAAACACCAGGGGGCTTGTTGAGCCTCATCGGCCTTAGCATCGTCTTGTTTGTCGGCGCTACCATGGCGTTGGGGGTTTACACGTACACAAAGATCCAGGGGCGGGCTACCAACTACTACGTCGCCGGCAACTCCATGCCCGTCTGGATCATTGGGATCACGCTCTGCGCCCAAGCATTCGATGCCAATGGGTCGATGGGCAACGCTTACCTAAGCCATAGCAATGGGTTTTGGTCGGGTGCCGTCATCCCACTGGGTATCGCTGGGTGTCTGTTCTTAACCGGTTGGCTGTTCGCTGGCCCGATTCACCGCATGCACCTGATGACGTTGCCTGACTTTTATCGGCGTCGCTATAGCCAGAAAACGGAAACCTTAGCAGCGGTCAGCATGCTAGTAGGCAATATCATTCTGGTCGCCGGGAATCTGGCTGGTCTTGGGTTGCTTCTCGACCTGGTTTTCGACGCTGGCTACCTGATGATGCTCATCGTCATCTCCGCCTGCATCCTCGCTTACGCAGTAACCGGCGGACTCTACGCAACAATCACAACTAGTGTCGTCCAGGTTGCAATTTTTATTGCCGGCTCGCTATTGGCACTCTTCTGGCTCGTGAGCAATCACGGACTAGCTTCAATGATGTCGCAGGTCCCAACTGAGTTTGTAGACGTGAGTGGGCTATTAGACACTGAACGCGGCGCGCTGGTTAACTGGGCCGCGCTTATTTCTTTGCTGCTCGGCGATATCGTCGCCATTGATTTCATGCAACGTGTGATCGCAGCAGACTCGACCACAACGGCGCGGAGAGGATGCTACGTCGCCGGAATGATTACCCTAGTTGTAGGGCTTTCTGTTTCTCTGGTCGGAATGTTCGCTTTCTACTTGGGCAAGGAACCAAGCTCGTTTCTTCTAGTAGATATCGCGCTTAATGATCTTCCCGGATTCGTCGGGGGCCTCTTGCTCCTGGGTATTATCGCAGCCAGCATGTCGACTGCGGCGGGTGTCGTTCTCGACCTGGCAAACCTCATCACCCGCAATCTCGTGCAGCGCTATATCGCAACAACATGGCAAGACCAAACGATGCTGCGTTTTTCTCGACTAATCGCCCTGCCAACCATGGCAGCAGCGGTCATTCTTGCTTACCTGCGACCCGAACCTGGCGTGCTTCTAATCCTTGCGTTCGACATCGTGTTAGCCAGCTGCTTTGTGCCGCTAGCGATGGGCTTTTTTTGGAAGCAATCGAACGCGCCGGGCGCGATCGCGGGGATCTTGATGGGAGCAATGGCAAGACTGACCTTGTTTTTTGCCATTCCAGACGAGTATGCCGGACTCGATACCCTCATCGCACCTCTGGTCAGCCTTTTCGCTTTCGTCGTCGTATCGCTGGCAACGCAGGGACGCTCGAAACCAAAACACGCGGCGCTCAAGTACGTTCCGACCGATGAAGAACTCGTCAGCGGAGCTTTCTAGCAACCCAAGGCTTGAAAGCCACAGCCCTAGATCCAGAAGCACACTTCTTCACGAAGGCACATCAGATTGTTCACGGGCCGCTAGGAGTTCACGGTGACACTGGAGCACTTCCTCCATTTCCTTCGGGTCGATGTCTCCAGTTCGGACAGCCCTGATAAAATCTCCGATCAACGCCCTATATTCGTCCGGCTCATCCTCTAGTCTCGGTGGCGGCAACGCAGCGTCCGGGTAAGCACCCTCTTCGGCTTCAACCTGCAAATCGATAGCTGAACTCAAGTTAGCGCGGAGGTCTGCACCGGCCTCGATATGGATCCCATTGGGCAGCAAACCACTGAGAGAGACGCGCAACGGATAATCAGCCGACGGACTGGTCGAATCAGCGGTTGCACTTAAATCCGAGAATCGCTCCCCTCGGCATCGAACCAGCCACCGTGCTAAGTCCAGCGCATGAATTCCCAGGGTAAAAAACGAGCCGCCGGTGCTCGAATATTGGTACGTCCATTCCTTGCCCTCGGCCAGTTTGTCTATGTCAAGTTCGTAAATGCAGCGAATGCGTCGTACGTTCCGGAGTCTCTCTCGAAGCTTCAACATCGACTGATTGTGGCGCAACCTATAGCCCAAGTGCACAGGAACGGATGTGTTTATTAGCGTTGATTCAAGCTGCTTTAGTTGCTCGTTCGTAATCAAAAGCGGCTTTTCTACCATCACCGGCACGCCAGCAGCGACCGCCTGCAAACAGGCGGGAGCATGCAGATGATTCGGGACCGCGACTGTGACCGCGTCCACATGCGCCAACATCTGGTCCAAAGAGGGGTAGACCGGAATACCAAGGGCCAAGTAGGGGCGACGTGACACAACCCCGGCAACCTTGGCCCCAGCAGTGGCCAGGTGCTTGGCATGCTCTTGAGCAATCTCGCCCCATCCGACGATACCGACCTGAACCGTCACGGATGCTGGCGCAGCAGTCTTCGGTAGTTTTCCATCGCCTCGGCCTCGAGCTCTGTTTCCCCAAGCTTTTGATATGCAATCGCAAGGTTCAGGTAATGAGCTGGTTGCTCGGGGTCGAAGTTTATGGCGGCGAGATATTCCTCGACCGCTTGGCGAGTCTCGCCAAGTGCTACAAGCACATTGCCAAGGCCCCCGTGAACTAACGAAGAGAGAGGGTTGGCTTGCAGAGCTTGTTGGAGGCTAAGACGCGCTTCTTCGTGGCGGGCAGCTTGGTAGAGAAGCATGCCGTTTACGTAGAGAGACTCCCATTGGTCGGGAGCTATTTCCAATGCCCGTGCGATGTCCTCTAGGCCGCGTTCGATCTCTCCGGCAACCAGGGCGCCACGCGCTGACAACGTCAATGCCCCAGGATTGTTAGGTTCTGCAAGCAAGATCTCAGCAACCGCATCACGGAACTCTTGCAGGCTTTCGCTTGGCAGCGCTTCGGTCGCTGCATAGCGGAACAGGAATTGGTCTCTGTCAGTTGCCTGCTTGATATCCGTTTCTTCTGCCTCAAGGTTGTCCTGCAACTGTGCCAACTCCTGGAAACGTTGCTGGTGACTGCGTGCTGTCTCTCGATCTCCAAGCCGCGCATAGACCAACGCAATCCGATAATGCGCATCAGCAAGGTTAGGGCTAAGCTCAAGACTGATCTTCAACGCTTCTAGTGCCTCTTCGAGATGCCCCTGGGCGGTCAGAATACGGCCAGCTATGTAGTGTGCAGTGGGGTTCGTTGAATCCAACTCGATGGAGCGACGCAAGTGAAGTAGCGCACGATCATACTCAGCACTCCGGTCAGACAGAGACATTCCGAGACCAAAGTGCGCCATGCCGTTGTTCGGATCAATGCTCAGAGCCCTCTCAAGGGTCGCGATTGCGCCATCGTGGTCTTCGTTCAGGTATTGCTCAATCCCCAAGACGTTAAGCCCCTCGGAAAGCGCCTCAAGATCGTCTTCTACTAACTTGACGTAGGATTCGAGGTGGCCTATCGCTGCGCCATGCCGAAGGCGCTCAATTTCCGCCGCGGCTGCCTTACGATGAGCGATAGCAAGGCTAGGGGCCGAGGCGACCGCCCGTGTGTAGTAATCAGTCGCCCGTACTAAGTCCCCAGCGTCGCGTTGGAGGTCACCTACCGCTATCAATAGTTCTGGATTGTCCGGCTGTAACTTCAGCCCACGAAGGTATTGGTCAATAGCAGCGCGCCGGTCACCTTTTGCCCGCCAAGCGTGCCCGTACCAAAGAGCCACCCAGGGAGAATCCGGGAATCGCTCAACCAAGGACTCCAACTCCACGAGCGCTGCGTCCACACGCCCCTCTGCAAGCGCTGTTCGTGCCTCCAGCAACACACCACGAGGAAGCTGATGTGCTGCCGCCACGGCCGGAACCATGAAGGCTAAGATGACGCCCAGAGTGAGCGCACTGACTATCAATGAGCGCATGAAGTTCCCACTGATTTTGGCTGTTTCGATGTTTGCGGGGATTTCGTTGCCAATCTACCAGCTACGGGCAATAGGGCCCAAAACGTGCCTTTGCCCTGGGCTGATACAACCCATACAGTATCGCGATAAATAGTGGCGGCGCACAAGAATTGCAAAGTGGGCTTCTGTGTTTCCAGCATGCTCACCAGTTTGTCGATGAACAAAACATCTCGGTTAACGTATCGCGACCACCCCACGCCCCTCTTGGACAACGTAGAGGTGTCCAGCTTGTAGCGATCCCAACGAAGCTGTTTCTCCCCCAGGCCATCGCACCACGACCTCAGCAGTACCAGCAGCACCAATACCCACGTGCAGTCTTGTATCGCTGCTAGAGCAATACGACGAACCAGCGCGAACTTCACGCACCATTGACTCGTCGATCGTTACTCGGGCCCCAACTGCATTTCGATTTGCCCGCCGTCCCACCAAACGAAGCTGTATCCAATTGCCCGCATCATTGCCGCCATCGTTGCGCAAGTAGTCTGCACTCTGGTTGCTGTTCGAAATCATGATGTCGAGGTCACCGTCGTTGTCCACGTCCCCCACAGCACTACCGCGAGAAACCTTAACGAGATCCATCCCTTCTCCGGAACGGGAGTGAACCTCCTCGAAACGACCCTTTCCATCGTTGCGATACAGGTGGTTAGTTTGCGGGTATGTCCGGTCGGCAAGTGGCGAGCCTTCGACTTTCGTGCCGAACTCAGCAATGTTATCGATGATGTGACCATTGGCGACAAACAAGTCCAGGTCCGTATCGTTGTCGTAATCCATCCAGTTGGTACCGAACGCTACAAACAACAAACTGGGCTCTCCAAGTCCAGTGGCAAAGCTGGCGTCAACGAAACTGCCTTCACCAAGGTTCCGATACAAAGTATTGGTCTCCAGGGTCAAGTTGGTAACAACAACGTCGAGGCGACGATCTCCATCGTAGTCCCCCCAATCGACACCCATTCCTGCTTCCGTTCGTCCATCTTCGTTGTAACCAACTCCCGCGAGAAATCCATCCTCGGTAAAAGTACGGTCACCGTTGTTGGTGTACAACAGGTTGCGCGTGGAATCGTTGGCAATATATGCGTCGTCGTCACCATCATCATCATAATCAGCAAAAACCACGCCGAGACCCTTACCGTCTAGGGTGTCGACAATCCCCGCACGCTCCCCAATTTCCTCAAAAGTGCCATCGCCCACGTTGAGGTACAGGCGATCCGGTAACGCGTTGTACTCATCCGGGTGGCAATAGGCGCTCAAACCACGTGACGAATCACCGCAGAATTTATTGTTGTCCCATCCAAAGTCGACGTAATTTGCTACGTAAAGATCGAGAAGGCCATCGTGGTCGATATCCGCCCATGCTGTCGAAGAACCCCACAGATCATCACCGACGCCCGCTTCGTCGGTGACGTCGCTAAAAGTCCCATCACCGTTGTTCCTATACAGGCGGTTGGGTCCATAGTTGGTGACATAGAGGTCGATGAACCCATCATTGTCGTAGTCGGCTGCAGCTGCACCTAGGCCGTAGCCATCACCAGAAACACCAGTGTGGTCCGTTGCATCTTCGAATGAGCCATCGCCCCGGTTGCGAAAGTACTGGTCAACGAGTTTCTCCGTTTCCACAAAACCGGGAGTTGGCCCGTTTTGAACGAAGTAGATGTCGAGCCATCCGTCACCATCGAAGTCGGCTAAGGCTGCACCTGAACCCATAGTTTCGACCATGTAACGCTCGCCTGTGCCTCCGTGTCTATGGTCGAAGTCAATCCCCGCTGTCGCTGTGGCATCGGCAAACGTTGCCGCAACAGCGGAACTCTGAGCGATTCCCGGCGAGGCTGAGCCCAGCAGTGCTAACAAAATACACGCGCACGGTGTACTGATTTTCATCACGATTTGGATCATCGCAACATTCATAGCACAGGCAAAGTCCGTAATCAGTGCAATTCACGTCCATGAGCCTCGCTAGATTGAAGCCCCTAGCTATAATACCGGTCTCAGTAATCTTGGCGAGCTTTGGGTATCACGCGACAATGCGAGACGAAAAATTCCTGCGCGCCGGCGAAATCAATAATGGAAGAAGGTGGCACAAGTAATGAAATATCGAGTTCTCGGACGCACCGGCGTAAATGTCTCTCCTTTATGTTTGGGGACTGACAACTTCGCCGATCCAACTCCAGAAAAAGAAGCCAGCGAAATTCTGACCACAGCACTCGACGCTGGCATCAATTTAATCGACACAGGTGATGTTTATGCTGACGGTGAAGGCGAGAAAATCATCGGCCGTACGCTCAAGAAGCGTGGCGGGCGACACAAGGTCATCATTGCCACCAAGGTAGATCATGGTAAACGGCGCCCCGGATTCACCCTAGACGAACTCACACCCGATTCGGGGCCCAACGATCATGGCCATTCGCGTCTCAACATCATCCGCGCCTGTGAGAACTCGTTAAAACGACTGCAGACCGATTACATCGATCTGTACCAGGTACACCGACACTCCCCTGACGTCCCTATCGATGAAACTCTCGGGGCACTGGACAGCCTGGTACGTTCCGGCAAGGTCCGCTACATCGGCTGCTCGACCCATCCGGCCTGGGGGGTAATGGAGTCGATTATGGTCAGTGAACTCAAGGGTTACGCACGTTACGTTTCAGAACAGCCACCCTACAACCTTCTTGATCGGCGCATTGAGAACGAACTCATCCCCCTCTGCCAGAGGCATGGACTCGGCATCATCAGCTGGGCGCCAATGGCTATGGGGGTGCTAGCTGGACGCTACACCGATGCTGATGCGTATCCCGAGGATTCACGTGCAAACCTGCGCGGCGGGTTCTACGCCGACCGGGTAACCCGGCGTGGAATCGAAGTTGGCATTGAGTTCACCAAGATTGCGCAACAAGAAGGGCTCTCTGCAGCACAACTGGCAATTCTGTGGAGCAAAGACCAACCCGGTATAACTGCACCTCTAATCGGTCCACGCACTATGGAGCACTTGAAACCACTGTTGCCGGTCCTTGAGATGAGCCTTTCTGAGGAAGCAAGGACGATGTGCGACGAGCTAGTGTCACCTGGCAGCTGTGTCGCCAGTTTTCACAACACCGCCGACTGGATGAAAATGCAAATCGTGTGACGGCAGGGTGCCCCAATAAAGATGGTGCTTCTGTCGCCTTGGAGAGAAGATGCGCGTTTCTAATGTAGTTCACGCCGTTGACACACACGCCTGCGGTGAACCCGGCCGCGTCATCGTCGGCGGCGTGCTCGACGTCCCTGGAAATACGATGTTCGAGAAGATGCAGTATCTCGAAACCGAAGCCGACGAACTTCGATTGCGCATGTTGCGCGAGCCGCGCGGCTACCCGGCGGCTAACTGTAACCTGATCTTGCCACCCACAGTTCCCGAGGCCGATGCCGGCTACGTGATTATGGAGCAGGTCGAATACCCGGGGATGTCAGGTACCAACACGATTGCGGTCGTTACGGTTCTCATCGAGACAGGGATGGTTGAGTCTCAGGAACCCGTTACTGAGCTAATACTTGAATCCCCAGCTGGGCTGATCCCGGTGCGTGCGGAGGTAACCAACGGCAAGGTCAAGAATGTCACTTTTGAGAACGTTCCGGGATTCGCCGTACATGTCGACGCCAAAGTAGAAGTGCCTGAACTCGGTACTGTCACCGTCGACGTCTCCTATGGGGGAATGTTTTACGTCATCGCTGACGCTGCCCAATTCGGGCTGCGCTTGACCGAAGATGAGGCTGGCGATGCAGTGCGCATCGGCGAGATGGTCAAGGCGGCTGCGCAAGAGCAACTTGACTGTGTACACCCGGATAATCCAGATATCCGCGGAATCACCATTGGTCAACTTTCGGCACCGCCGATTGGCGCGGACGCTGATTGCCGAAACACCGTAGTGGTTTCGACGGGTAAGCTCGACTGGGATCGGCCCTCGACTTGGAAGGGGATTTTGGACCGGTCGCCGTGCGGTACCGGCACCTGCGCCAAGATGGTCGCCATGCACGCTAAAGGCGAGTTGGGCCTCAACGAAGACTTTCGCCACGAGGGCATTCTAGGGACGATATTCACGGGGCGGCTTATAAGGGAAACAACCATCGGCAATTACAAGGCTGTGGTGCCCACCCTTTCGGGCACAGCCTGGATCACCGGCTTTGCGCAGTATGTTGTCGACCCTGAGGATCCGTTTCCCAACGGCTACACCGTTGGCGATATTTGGAGTTCACAAGACAACTGAGGCAATACATGAGTGAAGACAGGGTCGTCGTAATTACAGGGTCGTCTAGCGGCCTTGGCGCTGAAATGATCAAAGATTTTGCCGCGCGAGGCTTCGGTGTTTGCATCAACTACATCATGGAAAAAGATGCCCAAGCTGTGTACAGCGAGGTTCTCGAAACAACCGACGAATCAAAAGCCATGATGTACAAAGCGAACGTCGCCGATCGTGACGAAGTCCGAGCGATGTTTGATGCCGTGATCGATAAGTTCGGCCGAGTCGATATCCTGATTAATACTGCTGGTATCAATCGTGATGCACCGTTTAACGAGCTAACCGACGAGAATTGGCACGCTGTGATCTCAGCACACTTGCACGGCCATTTCGTGTGCAGCCAAGAGTACGTCTTTCACAACCCTGATAACGAGGGCGTTATCATCAACTTGGGTGCGCCATGCGGGCAGGTCGGCCGGAAAAACGGGGCCAACTTCTGTGCAGCCAAGGGTGCCATCTTCGCGTTCACCAAGTGCATTGCACAGGAGCTTGCTCCTAGAATTCGCGTCAACTGTCTGGTACCGGGATCAGTCAAGACCCGCGAGGTCATTGAACGCTATGACCTCGACACGGAAGAAGGATTGGCAAAGGAAGTTGCAACTCTGCCCATGGGACGTCTTGGTGAGTTCGAGGACATCATCAAGATGGTGCGCTGTATGGTCGAGGCGGAGTACACGACCGGTGCGAACTTCTACGCCAACGGCGGACAAACGATGCACTGATGAGTCGGGGCACTACATGGGGAGCCCCAGGCTCCCTCTAAACAAGCGCCCATTATTGCCTTACTCAAATCCACCATCGGATAGAAGCCATTCCATTTCATCAGTCTGCCCCGTCATTTCCCAGCGGATCAATGAGAACGGGATGCGACCGGACTTTAGATAGTCATCAATGAAGCCGCGTAACTCGAATTCCTCACCACGCTGACGCACCAACTCGGCAAACAGCTTCATAAACTGGAACTTGCCAACCACCATCCCTGAGTGCCAACCGGGGAACCTGAGGTTGGTTTCCATCTCGTACCAGACATGATAGCCATCAGGCAATAACCAGCCGTTAGGGGCGCACTCGTAACAGAAATCGATCGCCTCCTGGAGAGTAAAAATGTTCGCGTGCATGTTCATGTCGGCGATAGCACGACAGGTACGGAAAATTGACTGCCAGTAAACAACCTCGCGCGAGCGTGGTGACCGTTCGTCGAGATAGCCAACGTGCATCATGAGTTCCTCAAGGGAAAACGCCCATCCCTCTGAGCGCACCATATCTATGGCGTATAGGCGGTCAGTGCCGCGAATCGGTCGATCATCACGACCAACGATCTGCCCATCCAGGTAATGGCCGATGAACTCATGGAACAACTCAGGCAAAGGCTCCCGATCGCCAGTTTGATCAAAAAAATCTGTTTCTGGGCGAGGCCATTGGGGAGCAGAAGCCAACGGACCGCGATCGAGATAGCCTAGCGCCGACAGGTAATCGGGAATTGTGACGACGTCATTTTGCTCGAGGAACTGCATCGCAAACTCGAGACCTTCTCTCTTGCGGCGCTGCCATTCCTCTCCCGTAGCGACCGGCTCAAGCTCGGGGAGTGCCCGATTGCGATTACGCTCAAGGGCGAGGAACGTTTGTAGCCGGTCGTCGTCGCGGGTCACGATATCCATGAAATCTTCCATCGTGTACGGCACCAGTTGGACGTTCTTGAACCACCAGTTGTAGTTATCGACTCCGATGCCAGCGGGCGCCGTCATCCGTGAACGATTCGCCTCGAGCCACGCACCATAGTCGACCACCGCAGCGCTAGCGGCTTCAGCGAACGGCACAAGCTCGGGGTGATGTTCTTGCATTGCGACGCCGATATTCTCGAAATACCCAACTTCTGCCGGCAGATAGTGGAGAGCTAGCACCACAAGGTCCCCTGGCACATCGACCAGATTCCCGCGTGCTTGTTCCAAAATTGTGGGGACCATTTCGAGATCTCGGCGAACCTGGACGATCCGTTCAGTATCCAGCGGCAGGTTGCGAATACGCACCGTCGCCCCTCGAACCGGGCCGGCGCCCGCCTGCGTCTGTAAGTAAAAACCAGGGTCCCGCGACCAGGGTCGGAGTACGCGATGGTAGAAATCGAGGCCATTCATCTCGGCGCGCACCAAGTGGTAGTCCACCTGTTGATCAACGGGCCAATCAGTGATGTTCATGGCCGCCAGACGCTCGCGCATCCCATTGAGTTGCTCACGTTGCCGCGACATCGCTGGGACAGTGTAATCGGGCAATCCAGTATTGGTTGTCGGTGTCTCGACACTACGAAACTCAAGAAACAGTTCGAGCAAGTCGCCATAGTTGGCTGCACCCACCGGCCCCGAACCCCCTATCGACGTTTCTACAGATCCATTACAGGCGACACCGGTTGTGCCTACCAGTACAGCAATGAGCACAACCCAAGCGTGTTGCTTCATTTTGTTGGTCTCCAAAGCGTTTGGTTATTTCGTTCGTATGTACAAATCGCAGCTCACCGTTCCGGCAAGCCCTGTGGCGCGAATGTCGGATAGAGGTTCGATGTGCCTGTATTGGTGATTTTGGTCAGTCCGGTGCCATCTATGTCCATGACGAACAACTCGAAGGCTTCAGGCGGCGCACCCCGATCCGAACAGAAAACCACGCGTAAACCATCAGGAGAAATTGCAGGAGCCCGATCATCAGCGGGATTGTCGGTAAGTTGGGCGAGGTTCGAACCATCTGCAGCAGTCACATATATCTCGGAGTTTCCACTCATACCCGACTCGAATGCCAGTTGCGTTCCGGAAGGCGACATCCGTGGATCACCAATGTGAGCTGTGAAATGGGTCAGTCTCGTCACAGCGAGGTCATTAATGTTGACCTGGTAAATCTCAGGAGAACCGTCACGGAAACTATCGAATACCAACTTGGTGCTGTCAGAGCTCCAGGACACGTAGCCTTCGTCGACATCGTTGTATGTCAGCCTTGTGACGTTGTCCCCATCGGAATCCATTATCCAAACCTGGGCGTTGGCTAAGCCGCGAGATGCATCAAAACCAATGTAGGTACCGTCGGGTGAAAGCTTGGGGAACGAATAGCCGGCACCGTCCGTCGTGATGCGGCGCACGTCGGTACCATCGGCACGCATTATGTAAACGTCACGAGCACCAACATCAGAGTCACGGTCGGAAACAAAAAGGATCTCGGCACCTGCATATGACCAACTAGGCATGCCGTCGTAACCAGCCCGGTTAGTTACGTTTACCCGATCAGTACCGTCCTCGTTGATCAAGAACACTTCCGAGCCATTGTCGGTAATCGATTCATACAAAATGCGGCGGGGCAAAGGATCAAGGCTCAATGCATCACGGGTGGCAAAATCCGACACCGTGGACGGAGAGCAAGCCACACTTGTTAGGACAACTAGAAAATTCAAGGTCTTCATAAATAGCGGCATGGTTGAACAGGTGAGAGTAACTCTTTGTCGGATGCTTGAAGTACCAGTTCGCAGCCAGGATGTCCACCATTTAAAATTGTACAAGGTGCACAAAATGCACGGGATTCGACCTCTCCCAAGTTAGCTATAATGGGCGCTCCCGCATATCTTGGATTGAATCCATGCATAACCAACAAGGATCACCATTGAGTCAAGCACGGCAGCCTACTGATTACCGGCATGTGTCGAACTGGACGGCAATGTTCGCTGTCGTGCTGATCGTGGTTGCCGGTGCAGGCTGCACCACTGGAAGCGATACGGTCGTTCTAAAAGTCGCCCACAACGGTAGCGTTGAGCACCCCTACCAATTGGGTTTCGAAGTCTTTAAGGAAATTCTTGAGCGCGACACTGGGGGACGTGTTGAGGTTCAGATTTTTGAAAACGCACAGCTCGGTACCGAGGAAGAGGCCAGCCTGATGGTCAAACTGGGTGCGCTGGCCGGCTCCGCAGCAAGTGCCGGCGGCGGCCTGGCGCCATTTGCGCCCGAAGCCGAACTCCTCAACTTCCCGTTTATTTTTCGCGACCTTGATCATTTTTATGGAGTACTCGACGGAGCAACGGGAGAAAGAATCACGGCCGCGATCGAGCAGCGGCTTGAAGCCATCGTTCTCGGTTACTGGTTCTCCGGAGTACGCAACGTCTGGAACTCAAAGCATCCAGTGCGCACACCGGACGATTTCCGGGGTCTCAAGATTCGTGTGATGTCAAGCCCTGTTCTAGTCGAAACTTTTAATACGCTCGGCGCGCAGGCCACACCGATGTCATTCGGCGAGCTGTACTCTGGTCTGGAGCAAGGTGTGGTAGACGGCGCCGAGACCGATCACGTTGACCTTCTCTACGAACGGTTTCACGAGGTAACCAACTACGTTTCGTACACCGGCCATATGTACTTGGCAGCCGGGTTCATCTTCAGCCGCAAGCTTTACGATCAATTGTCACCGGATATTCAGCAAGCCGTGCTAAAAGCTGGGCGAGAATCCGTGGCCGCGCAACGATTGGCGATGGAATCGATGACCACTGAGGCGCTCAACGAACTGAAAGAAAAGGGGCTTGAGTTTTTTGAAGTTGACCGCGACCTATTTCGAGAACGAGTCGAAAGTGTCTACCTCAACAACGCGGAAAGTGTGGGTGGCATAAAGGTCATCGAAGAAATAACTGGCTCCCGATGAGCACCTCTCGATTTAAGCCACTAGAAGCAATACTCTGCTTGATCCTAGTTTCAATTGTCGCCGTGACCTTCGCACAAGTCGTATCCCGCTATGTGCTGCAAGCCTCGCTGCCCTGGTCAGAAGAGCTCGCCCGTTTTCTACTGATGTGGTTGGCGTCATTGAGCGCCGCCTACGCCTTCAAAGTACGCTCGCACTTCGCGTTGCACTTTTTTGTCGACTATTTCGACGAGCGCACCCGACAGACAATCGGGACCATCGCCACTGCGTTAGTTTCTCTGTTTCTAGTGGTCTTTGCGTGGGAGTCAGCTAAATTCACTTTTGCAGTGCGTGATCAAATTGCTCCTGGCACGCGAATATCAATGGCCATCCCCTACTCCTCCGCCTTGGTTGGCAGCGTGTTGATGCTCTACTACGTCATAAAAAACTGGTGGGCTGGAACAGCTTCTGTTCACATTGAAGAAGACCGGACAGAAGACCGGGCTCAATATGATCACGCGCTTCTGGACACGGAAGAGTCAAACTCGAATTCGCCGACTCCTTCCGGGCCGGGGGTGTAGCTTATGGGTCTCGCCATTGTAGTTACTCTGGTTGTCACGCTCCTGTTATCTGTACCTGTTGGAATTTCGCTAGGCATGTCAGCAATGGCTGGCTTGCTGTACAGCTCTCCCGAGTTTCTGGTCGTCCTGCCACAGAAATTCTTGGCTGGACTCGATTCATTCCCATTACTGGCGATCCCGCTATTCGTTCTGGCCGGCACCCTGATGTCGCACGGAGGCATGGCGCGGCGAATTATTGATATGGCCAATGTGTTTGTCGGTCGTATCCCCGGCGGGCTGGCACTAATGGTGATCTTTTCCACCATGTTCTTTTCAGGTATCTCCGGCTCCCCTAGTGCAAACACAGCAGCTATTGGTTCGGTCGCGCTGCCGGCGATGGAGCGCAAGAAGTACCCACGCGCCTACGCTACCGCCGTGTTCGCTGCCGCCGGTGGAGTCTCGACTCTGGTGCCACCTGCAATTGACTTGATCATCATCGGAGTAGTTGCAGGGATATCAATCGGCGGACTGTTTGCCGCAGGAATTGTTCCTGCCGCAATTAATGGCGTGGCGCTGATGGCCCTCGCCTACTTCTTCGCCTTGAAAATGGAATTGCCGTTGGAACCACCCATGCCCTGGGCTGAAAAGCTGCGTGTCATTCGCGCTGGCCTGCTGCCGTTGTTGATGGTCGTCATCATTTTGGGAGGTATTTACGGCGGCGTGTTTACACCTACTGAAGCATCAGCTGTAGCAGTGGTTTATGGGTTCTTTGTGTCGTTGTTCATCTATCGCGAGCTCAACATTGGAGACATTCCAAAAGTATTGCTTAAGACGGCATCCTTGACAGGGGTGGTGATGTTGGTTTTGGCAACGGCGTCGATGATGTCATTCGTGCTCGCGTTTGAGCGCATCCCCCACTTGCTGGCACAACTGATCACCGACTACGCCTACAACTGGGTCGTGTTCATGCTCTTCGTCCACATCGTGTTTCTGGTCCTTGGGATGTTGATGGACGCACTTCCACCTATCATCATCTTGATGCCAATCCTCGTGCCAGTAGCTGAGCAGTTCGGCATGGATCCGATTCACTTCGGGATACTGGTTGCTGCCAACGTGGGCATTGGAATGATCTCGCCTCCCGTAGGAATCTGCTTGTATGTCGCTTGCGGTATCGGGCGAACAGCGATCGAGGAGGTCGTGCCACGGCTCATTCCGTTCCTGCTGATCCTCGTCGCCACTCTAATAATTATTACCTTGTTCCCCTCGATTACCCTGTTCCTCCCCCGTCTATTGGGATTCGCGGGCGGATAGTCTGTCTATCGACAACTGACCCAGCCGCCGCCAGTCAGGGAAGATCGGCGTGCAGCGTCAAGGATGCGCACGTTGGCAAGGCCGTCTGCAAACGTAGCAGCTTCCTTCAACTGCGTTTGACCACCCGCGACAGCCTCGACCACGGCAGCCAGGAAAGGTGCCTCAAGGGCCGCAAACGGTCCACGTCCCTGGATGCCGTAATGCTCCGGTGGTAACCAAGCAACCTCGCTCTCAATCGGCAACAGTTCTTCGCCGTGTTTGGCCCCAACCAAGTCCCGCTCACGGTTAAGGCAGAGGCTACCTTCACTACCAGAAAGCTCGAACAACCAGCGGGAAACGCCTCGCAACGCCAAGCTCACCGTGAAATGTACGTGGGCTCCGCTCTCGAGTTTCAGCGACAGTTCGGCGAAATCATCGGAAGTGACATCGCGTTCCACTCCTTGGGCATCTTCACGTCGTTTTACAAAGGTCTCAAGTCGAGCACTCACATCTTTGATCGGCCCGAACATCCACTGAATGTTATCGATTACGTGCGTACCAGTGGCACCGAGCACCCCGCCTCCACGGGGCGCTTGAGACCACCAACTATATGGCCGTGTCGCGAACCCTGGAGTGTCCAGCACGAGGTCGGCGCGCACATGCAGTAGCTTGCCGACAAAACCAGCTTGGCATAGCGAACGCATCTTGCGGCGACAAGGGTTCCAACGCAGCTGATAATTGATCAGAGCCAGGCGACCCTGGGCAAGTTCCGTGAGTTCTTCCGCTTGTGAGACCTCCAGCGTGAAGGGTTTCTCGCACAACACAGCGGCGCTTGTGTCTAGTGCCCCACGAACCATCTCATAGTGCAGGTCGACCGGCGTGGTGATTATCACAAGGTCAGGATCGAGTTCCAGAAGCTCTCGCCAGTTGGAAGTCGAGCACTTGATTCCCCAACGTTCGGCGCTCGCCGCTGCCTTTTCCGCGTCGTTGCCAGCGATCCCGATTATCTCGTTGCCACCAATGTGCGCCAGTGCCGGCAGCTGTACGGCTTCCGCGTGAGAGTTACCGAAAAGAGCGATGCGCACTGGTGCGGCCATGATGGCACTCCTTACTCATTACGTGGGAACTGACGAGCGCTTGACCCGCCGGTCGGCTCTCGGACAAACTGAACCAACTTTGTCACGAACTCGGTCCGCTAATCGAGCCCGCAAAGCTGCATGATTACCCAAAACCGGATACCGTCAAGGCTCAGAGTTCACAAGACGCAAAAAAAGAGGATGACATGCCGTTAAAGGTCAATTGGGAGGGCGTTTTTCCTGCGATACCGACACAGTTCAACGAAGACCTGTCCATTGACATCGAGGCCACCCAGAAACATACGGAAGCGCTATTGAACAATGGCATTCATGGAATCGTGATGCTGGGCACCATTGGGGAAGGCACGTCTCTCACGTTGTCCGAAAAGGTGGAAGTGCTCCGTGCCACCGTCGAGGTTGCCGGTGGCAAGGTCCCCGTTCTCAGCGGAGTTGCCGAGTTCACCACTCAAGGTGCCTGTGACACGGTAAAGGCAGCAGGCGAAGCTGGAGTCGATGGAATCATGCTTTTACCGGCGATGGTTTATAACTCCGACCCTCGGGAAACCATTGCCCACTTCCGGACGGTAGCCAACTCCACACACCTCCCCATCATGTGCTACAACAACCCGCCCGTGTATCGCGTCGACATCACCCCCGAAATGTTCAAGGAGCTAATCGACGTCGAAAACATTGTCGTCATTAAGGAAGCTTCGGGCGACGTCCGCAGGATTACAGACCTCTTCAACGCTCTTAACGACCGCTTCTTGATCTTCGCCGGGCTTGACGATGTGGCCCTAGAAAGCTTCATGCTCGGCTGTACCGGCTGGATCTCTGGCCTCGTGGACGCCTTCCCTCAGGAGAATCGGGCGCTCTGGGATGCTGCCATGTCAGGAGATTACGAGCGGGCGCTGGAGATCTACCGCTGGTACATGCCCATGCTTCGCTTTGACTCTCATCCCAAGCTAGTGCAGTACATCAAGCTCACCTGCCAGGAGTTGGGCTACGGACACGAGCGAACCCGGCCCCCGCGCTTGCCATTGGTGGGTGATGAACGTGAACATGTTCTTGGAATCGTCCGCAACTGCATCGCTACCCGGCCGCAAGGAGTAGCCCCAACGCACGCGTGAGAAGGCTATTTCAACGCTGAATAAGCCATACTTGCAGCCACCAAGTCGGTAACTGCCTGACCAATCGCCTTGAACACGGTGATTTCTTTGTCGTTGGTTCGGAGCGTAGCTTTACCTGAACACATCTCGGCCAACTCAGCAACAACGTCTTCCTTACTAAAAACGCCTTCGCTAATGGGCACTAGAATTTCCCCGGCTTCCTTGAAGGCGTTAACGTAGCTGTCTGCGTAGACTCTCCCGTTCGTGATCACCTCGGTGTCACATTCCCTCTTGTCGGCGTGGTGGTTGCCGATCAAGTCGAGGTGGGTACCTTCTTTAATCCAAGCACCCTTGACCAATATGTCAGGGGAGGCAGTAGCGCACACGATAATGTCTGCTTCACCACAGGCATCTTCCAGATCGGTAGCCACCGAAAATTTGATCTCGGGCAGTTCCGCTGACACTTCGTCGATCACAGCTTGAGCTTCCGCCATTGGTGGAAGGCCATCAGGGTTCCCCCAGATCATTATCTTTTCTAGAGGTCGCACAGAGGCATTGGCGCGGATCATGTAGGTAGATAGATTGCCCGTACCCAACAACAACATGGTCGAAGAATCCTCCCTGCTAAGCAAACGCGTGGCTAAACCCGAGACACCACCCGTGCGCCAAAATGTGCATGTGGTGCCATCTACTAAAGCCAAAGGCTCCCCGTGGGAACGGTCGAATATCATGATCTTGGAGTAGAGACGCTCGTATGGTGCTGCGTTGCCCTCGAAATAGGTGAATGCTTTTACCGCAATAATGTTGTCGTTCCAGGCGGGTAACAATGCAAATGCGTCGTTATTATCTGCGTCATCTAGCAAAAAAACCTGTCGCGGTGGCTGATTGAAATTCTTGGCAAACGTCTCTTGCAGAGCATCCACCAAACCGGGATAGCTAAGAGCGGCGTGTACTTCGTCTGCGCTAATAATTTTCATAATTCAAACCTCTCTTGAAAGTTGTTTTTTAAGAGTTTTCTTTAGCTGGGATCTGGTGCCATCACATCAGCCTGTGTCCAGGCTCCATCGATACTGCGCCAGAGGTTTCCCGTCGGGTTCTGGTCACGCAGTTCAACTGGCAGCCGGTGCTCCCTGACCTCGTCATAGCACTGCAGCATCGAGAAACGAAGAAGCGATGCCGGAATACCCACCGCGGTAAAGCCAGGGTGCCCAGTGGCCGGGTAGGGTCCACCGTGGTTCATCGAGGGAACCACCAAAACGCCCGTCGGCATCTTGTCGTTCAATAAACGTCCCACCCGACGACGCAGATGAGGCGCGATGCGCTCATAGAGCAAGTCGTCATCTCCGTCAGAATGCGTGTACAAACAACCAGTCAGATTGCCCGCGAAGCGACCGGCAATCTGCTCGAGTTCATCGTCGTCGGTAGCAACGACGAAGAGGTTAGCGTTGCCAAAGGCCTCCTCCTGAAGCCCCTCAGGATCCGCCAGGAAGTCTTCGCCAGAAGCTTGCAACAATGTATTTTGGAAGCGACACGCACCACCTTCAATCGGGGCACCGCCGGTCACGAGTTCGGCGCCTGAGTTCTGCATCGACTGAACCGCGTCTCCCACCACCCGCACCCCACCAGGCCCGAGCAAGACGCCAGCATCCGCATCTTCGAAGCGACTGCGCATGGCGGCAATGAACTGTTCTGCTGCGTCACCGGCCTGCAGCACGACGACGCCCGGGTTGGTGCAAAACTGACCTGTGGCTACCATGGCGGAGGCATGCAGTTCGCCAACGATTTCCTCTCCCCGTTCGCGTAGCGCTCCCGGAAGAATGAACACCGGGTTGACGCTGCTCATCTCCAGGTAAATTGGCTTGCCAGCAGCATCCGCGGCTGCCTTAAGAGCCAAGCCCGCGCGGCGTGAACCGGTGTAACCAATCGCCCCGATGAGCGAGTGTGACACTAGGTAAAACCCATCTTCAGGCGCCATGTGGTAGACCATCTGCAACGTGGCTGGAGGGAGGCCAGTGTCCTGAATCGCCTGAAAGGCAACCTCGGCGAGGAGTTGCGAAGTCCTCGGATGGCTTGGGTGCACCTTTGCAATGACCGGGCTTCGCACCGCAATCGCGGCAGCGAAGTCACCACCGGCGACGGCATTGTAGGCAAAGGGGAAATTGTTTGGGCCGAAGACAGCCACCGGGGCGCCGAGCGGTCCATGCATCGATCGAATATTGGGGGCTGTGTCGATAGTGGGCATTGTCCAGCCGCGATCGCGGGCCGCCGTTGCCGCCTGGCGAAGCTGGTCGATGGTGCGTGGCAGTTCAATGTCAACGAAGCGCGGAGACACCGGCAACGCTGTTTCGAGGTTCGCTGCCTTAGAGAGCTCTAACGAGCTCTCTCCGATGAGGTGAGCATAGTGCTCCAGAAAATCAGCGATCTTGTCGACCGGGGTATGCAGTAGTTCGTTGGCGGCAGCGCTCCCCGCTTCGAGGGCAATATCGATGTCAGCCCTTCTACTAACCGGGTAGGACCACTCAAGAGTTTCCCCGGTCGCCGGATTAATTGGCCGAAATGTCCCCGTGGCGTCAGCATCGCGCCACCCACCAGCTATCAGAACTCTTTCATTGTTTGGCAACTTACCCCCTTGGGAATTGCAATGATGTCTCTTGAAAAGAGCCTCCGGACCGGAAAGAGGTTCCACCCTTACTCTAGCTGAATACAGCAGCGACAGCGTTCGCGCTCAACACCGTTCGATTGTACAAACTAAGTGACAGATAACCACCTGCCGTTTGCAGAGCCCGGAGAGATTCATCCGGTCGAATTAGCGGAAGAATTCCTGGACAAAACAGCACAGCTAAGTTGAAAGGGGCTGGGCGAACTGGGCCTTTCAAACTCGCCGGTGCTGTCGATTAGTTCTGGGAAAAGCGAATTAGTTCGCTGTGAGTAGAGTCTTTATTTCTGCTTCAACGAAGCATGTAGCTGAAACCAATCTTCCCAATAAGCCCGGGCTGCGGGAACCCTATGAAGTGCTCGTAGTCAGTGTCTGTTAAGTTGTCGACACGGGCCAGAATTGTCCAGGTAGCATTCAGGTCCCAGCTCGCAGCAAGATCAATAAGCCCATACCCATCAACCAACGTCCTGTCTGGAACAGCGAGCTGCACGTCAAAGCTTTCCGACGCGAAGCTTAATTCTACGCGAACCTTCAGCGGCTCAATTGGTTGAAATCCAACTCTGACGCTGCCCGCCCATTCGGGCAAGTTACGCAGTGGCTCCGTAGATATAGGGCTTTCAGCGTTCTGGTACGTCAGGTCAGAAAACACCCTCACGTTCGGGCCAGGGTCCCACCGCAACGACAACTCAATACCCCTTGCGCTTACTTCGTCTCTGTTGATGTTCTGAAACAAATCGAAATCGAAGTCGATCAGGTCCTCGTAGCGAATCCAGAAAACCGCAAACGAGGCTGTTAGGTTCCAATCGGTAACACGGTGATCAATGCCAATATCAACCCCAACACTAGTTTCGGGGCGCAGCGCGGAGTTTCCACCAAGCTGTGGCGGGCTAGCTAGGGCAAAGAAGCTTGGTGACTTGAAAGAACGACTTGCCGTACCACGGACTTCCGTTCCCCTCTGGCCTACTGGGTAACGAGCACCGACCCTCGGACTCCACTCAGTATCTCTGCCTTCAGGAAAGTCAGCTCGTAAACCAGCTTCGACACTTAGATCGCCGACACTTGCGGTTGCCTCGGCAAACGCCCCTGGAGTCGTACGCGACAAAACATAGTCACCACTGACGTCACCACCGAAGAACGGCGGCAAAAACAACGTGCTGACGTTTTTGCCGTTCTCGTGATCAACATCGAGACCTGCACTTATTCGCGCCACTGTTGAAAAGTCGTAGGTGGTCAACCAACCGCTACGAAGGTGCCAGTATGAAGTGGCTTCAACCGACGGGGGAACGAAATAACCTACGCCTGGACTCTCGCGGTCCATACCACGACGATAATAGGTAGTGACAAAACGATTGCGCCAAACGTCGGTGTTCGACCAATGCAGATCGGCACCGACGTTAAGCTCTGAGACCTGAGCATGGCGTAGATCGCCGGAACCGAACATTGGGCCACCGGATGACTCTGGGTAATCGTCGGCCTCCGATAAAGCCGCGCGTGTGCTGAGCCGCAACGTCCCCGTTTCACGCACCGGCACCGTAAAACTCCCTTGAAAGTTTGCTTGCTGAAACTCATCGTCCCCGACATGACCAGCTTGTTGCTCCCAATCGAAGCCCAGGTAGTAATCACCACCACCGACCATACCCGCCACCGAAGCGTCACCCCGAACCAGTGAGCTGCTGCCACCCTCAACGCTTGCTCGCACTTGAGGTTTTTCAGTCGTGCCGCGACGCGTAGTGATGTTGACGATTCCGGACAGCGCGGTCGATCCATAAAAGTACGACAGCGGGCCGCGAACCACCTCAATCTGCTCCACGCTAGAAGTGGGGAGACTCGACAGGTTGACTGCACCACCTTCGACGTCCGTGGGGTCGTTGAGCGGTACACCGTCAAGAAGCACCAGGACGAAATTAGGGTCACCGCCCCGCAACTGTATCGTCGCCGGGCCACCGCGCGATCCGGAAGACAGGACTCGCGCGCCAACAACATACTCCAGCAGCTCGGCCACGGTCCGTACGTTGGCCTCTTCTATAGTTTCTTCATCGATGACGGTCACTGACGCAGCCACCGAATCCAACGGCCGGGCTCGAACGACAACACGTTCCTTTATTTGAGCATCCTCTTGCTGGGAGGAGGTAGATTGCCCGTCACCCAGCGCAGGCTGCGCGAGCACGTCGCTACAAACGAACAGAAAACAAAACGAGTGCAAAACTAAGAAGTTAGTTAAATTTCCCATCCTCGATCACCATCACTACCAGAATCACAGCGTAGCGTTAAAAACGACTTCCAGCTCAAACCTCAGGTCCGTTCGCTTGGCGTTTAATGAGAAAATGGCCACAGCAATGCAAGCACCCTTCGCTCCTCATTTGAGGATCCAGTCCTCCAACTGTGCGGCGCCAATATACATCCATGGCACCGGGGGGGCTGATAACTCGGCGTTCGTTCCCACGCAAATGTACTTCGCATTCGTCAACCATCTACCCTGCGAGTAAACTTTGCATGTCTGGGCATGGAACCGGCCTTGAGCCCTGAGTGCCTCCCGTACTTCAAGCCAAATCACCAAGCACAACGAATGGACGATGCATCAACAAGCGGGCAGCAAATACTGCCAGGCCTGCATTCGGAAACCAACGATTTTCGTATTTTCATCACGTCACAAGGAACAGAATTCGAGGACTACCGGTTATGAGCTCCCGCTGGAAAGATTTCGGCGACATTGCCGTGCGCCGCATGTCGGGAACAAAAGCCGGTGAGAACCTGCTGATTCTGTCCGACACCAAGACTGATCCTGAGGTCGCCCAGGCATGCTTCGATGCTGGTATCGCGGCAGGCGCTCGCCCGTCGCTCCTGTTGATTCCATTCATGTCACCAACTGATGCTAGCGAGCTTGACGAAACCACGATCGCGGCAATAGCCGGAGCCAACGTGGTGATCGGCGTATGCGAAACCATGTTTATGTCCAAGGCATCCACGGACAAAGCGCTAGAAGCTGGCGTGCGAATCGCCGCGACTAATGTGAATGGAATGGAGGACTTTGCTATCGAGGGCATCCGTGACGTCGACTACGATCGGATGATAGAGGTCGGTACGTGCATCGGTAAATTGTGGCAAGGCACCGAGATTTGCCGCGTGACTTCACCATATGGCACAAACATCACCTTCGACCTGCGCGACAGGCCTATTGATCTCGGGACCGGAATGGCTACGGAACCCGGCCAAGCCGATTTTTTCCCCGGAGTCTCCGTGGCCAATGCTCCGGTCGAAAGCACGATTCAAGGAACCATCGTTGTTGACGGCAACATCCCGCCGGGCCGCTTGCCCAAAGCGCCAGTAACTCTGCAGATCAAAGACGGTGTCATTGTTAACTTTGAAGGCGGAGAGGATGCCGATGCGCTGCGCTCGTACTTCGCTGAGAGTGGTGACCCGATCGCCACCCACTTGTGCCATTTCACGCTCGGCCTCAACCCGCGCGCCCGCACCTCAGGTAGCGTGCACCAGGACGAGCACGTGCTCGGTGCAGTGACCTTCGGCTTTGGGTCACAGGCCCCAGCATTCGGCGGCACGGTACCGTCATGCAACGTCCACTGTGACGTCGTTTTGACGACCGCGAAGATCGAGTGCGATGGTCGGATAATGCTTGAGGACAACAAGCTCAACGAAGAGATGGGCTTCGGCGGGCTGTCATAAAGGCCAAATTGACAAATTCTAATTCCATCGCGCACACCGGGGCCCCGAATAGTTCCGCAAGTGCAGTGATGGGGGGGGCGTATCGCTAAGATGACTGGCAAACGGATTTTCGCGGGAAAGGTCTCTAACGACCTGTTCTGTCTCTAAATGTCGGGGCCCGCACTCCTCGCTTCATTCCGTCAGCCAGGCTTCGGGATTGTGTGGTTGTCGATTTGCTTGAACGGCTACTCGGCGCACATCAGCACCGTGGCAATAAGCTGGTTGGCACTGGAGTTTACTGGCTCGCCCTTTGGTGTCGGCCAGGCACTAGCAATCCGCATCTTGCCACGCCTGTTTTTTTCCGTACCTATCGGCAGCATGTCTGACAAGATGGACCGGCGCATCATGCTGCAAGCCACTAACTTCTTCGGTTTCGGCATGTCCGCAGTGGCCACGATCGCCAGTATGCAGGGATGGTTTGGCTTCCGAGGCGTGTTAATCGTTGCCATGCTCGTGGGTATCTTTGACGTTGCCGAGACGACCCTAGCCAAGTCCTATGTCTACGATGTCGTTGGGCCCGACAATGCAGTTAACGGCCTGGCTCTCGAGCAGCTCGCCAACAAGCTCTTCGGTATCGTTGGGGGAATATCAACAGGATTCTTGCTCGCCGTGTTCGGTGGCGTCGGAGCTTTTGCTGCAATGGCTGTAACCTACTTGAGCAGCGGGCTTCTGCTGGCAATAATTCCAAGAATTGCCCCGAGGACCGGAGCTTTTCGAGATCTCTCTTCCGCAGAAGATGCTGGCGTGCCGTCAGCCTCTCCCGGGCTGTGGGGGTCGATCCGCCAGCTGATGAACACCCCAGCAGTACTGGCGTTTGCGATCATTGCATTATCGGCTGAAGTTTTCGCCTACTCTAGCGAAGTGCTTGCACCATCGTTTGCCCGTGACATTCTCCAAGTCAATGAACAGGGTCTCGGCAACCTAGTGGCGGCGCGCAATGCTGGCGGCGTCCTCGGGGTGCTGCTGCTCGGAAGTTTGGCACGCCACGTGCGACCCGAGCGTTTACTACCGTTGATCTGCGTTGGTTTCGGGATCGGGCTTATGGCGTTCTCTTTTTCAACTTCATATTTGCTGTCGCTTGCACTAATGGCCATGGTTGGCCTTGCCTGGGGAAGCGTCGATGCTCTGCTACCCACCGTGCTGCAACAAAATGTCAGCGATATGGACCGTGGCGCCGCCGTCGGCATATGGAATCTCAGCCGGGGCTTCGGCCCGCTCGGCCAGCTCGAAATCGGCGCTTTAGCCACCATCATTGGCGTCGCCGCTACGCAGGCTCTCAACGGACTAATTTTCGCCGTAACGGTCAGTATCGTCATGCTTGCGTACCGACGCAGGGCTAACCACCGCGTTCAATAGAGACTGTGTTTCCACAGGCTACAGCCCATTTTCGTTTCGTGCTGGTACCTCGGCGGTTTTATCCCGACGGAACCAGAGACCAGTTAGCCAGCGGCTTGATCGAGTCAATCTGTTAGTTCGAATCGAACGGCAAAGTAGCCACGCTGCAACCGTTCATCAGATCTCCCAAAGTATCAGGCAGAAAGCGTCCGATGATTTTGTACAGCTGTGGGTCGCGGGCACGGAGTTGAGCGCGGGTACCTGAAGGGGGACCACTGTCGCCGATCTGAACATCCACCCAGGGACCAGGCAGTGATTCGTTCAGATCAAACCAGGCGTTCACATTGTGGGTAAGGTACTCGTCGTCCCCAAACGCATCGAACGGGATGATGCCTTCCGGCGGTTCGTTGCTAGGGGCTTTGAAATAACCTTGTTTAACTGCATTTACGTAGGCCCCCCACACCTCATCTTCAATTTGGGGGTCTGTTGTCGGCCAGCCCAAGTTTTGCATGGCATGGACAAACTCGTGGAGCAAAAAATTGGCTCGGTACTCGCCATTACCCGGGTAGCAAACACCACGTACGGACACCAAGCTGGTCGACGAATCAGGCATTTGGCCGAGGCCCCATTGCCCATCACTGGAGGGGCCGAATTCAGGCAAGTCCGAAGCTGTTTCCGATAGCCCCATGATCGAGATCCGGGGCTTGTGTTGCAGCATAGCTTCGAGAACGTCTGGCCGGTGACTCGTCAAATGCAGGATGGTCCGGTAAGCCCCAATTAACGCAGCGTCGGGCACAGCATCGGAGCTGACGATGACAACACCCCCAGCGTTGATGTACTTCGTGTAAAAAAGAGGTGTCCCATCCGGGGGAGCCACCACCTGCTCCCCTGTTTCGATCAGTGAAAAAGACTCAACAGCTTGGTCCTGTATTGCATAGGCCATTGTGGCTGCTGATGCCAGAAACAGCAGAACCGTAACTTTTAGTGCAATTCCCTGTGACGAAAAGGTTGTCGTAGTCACTTCTTAATTCGTCTGTTTAGTTAACTGCGCGGCATTGAAAACAAGGAGTTCAACAGAGTGTGGTTCACTGCACGGTCAATTGTTTGATCTCGTCGTCTAGCCCAGTCATCTCCCAACGAATTAAGGACCAGGGAATCGATCCGGTGTTGAGGACATCGTCCATGAATTCCTCGAGAACGAAATCATCACCGAGCTGGTTGGCACGATTTCTCATTAGCTTCATGAACTGAACCTTCCCAACGACCATGAGCATATGGTGCCCCACACCCCTCAGGGTGGTATCAAGTTCGAACCATAGGTGGTGACTGCCATCGAGCAATTCACCGTGGGGCGCATTTTCTATACAGAACTGATACGCATCCTCATAGCTCCAATCGCCGCTGTGCATATAGATGTCCGAAAGGGCACGGACGGTGCGAAAGGCAGATTGCTCATAGGTAATTTCGCGTCCGTGAGGGTTCCTGCCGTCAAGATAGCCGGCGTGCATTAGCAGTTCCTCAAGTGCAAACGCGAGCCCTTCCCCCCGCGCGGTGCCAATCTTGTACGGCCGTCTACCACCACGGATCTCACGTTGGTCATTCCGTGAACGTAACCCATCAAAATGGTGCCCAACCATCTCGTGCGTCTCTTCCATTAGCGGTTCGCGATGAGAAAAATTGAAGAAATAATCGTGCTTTTCGGGCCAAGGATTGTCGAATCCATGCCATGAGCCAAAGTATCCATCCGGTGTTAAATAGTCATCCACCGTGAAAATTCGTTCTTTCACTAGAAAACCCATCAGATGCTCAATCGCCTCAGAGACGCTAGCTTTGTACTCAGCTTGTGACTGAACTGGCTCAATTGGAGGAACGTTTCGGTTGCGATTCTCCTCAAGGCGCTGGAAAGTCCTGACACGATTGTCTTCAAGTTCCACGATCATACGAACCTCATCCCAGGTGTACGGGAAGAGGTAAACGTTTTTCATCAGCCAGCTATAGTTTTCCTTGCCGACCCCAGCCCGGGCAGTCATTCGGCGCTTGTTATTCTCTATCCACGCTATGTAGTCGTCGATTACGGCAAGGGCCTCAAGACCATCCCCCACCAAGTCCGGATGATGCTCGGCAAGATCAGCGACGATTTGCTCGTACGATTCACGAGTGTCTCCCAGTGAAAGGACAGCAAGCGTGCCGAGATCGGCGGCAATCCGGGAGAAGTCGTTAAGGTTCACCTTAGCCTGCTCGATTATCTCGGCGACGGCCCTGAGACGAACTTGCAACTCATCGGCTCTAGATTCATTGAGCGGGAAATCCTGTGCCCTACCAAGGCGTGGCAATACATCATTGTAAAACCCCGGATCGAGCGACCAAGGAGCCAGCACGCGATGCTGGAACTCCATACCGTTCATCTCCGCCCGCACCAGGTGGTAGTCAACCTGCTCATGAATCAACCAACCATCAATGTCGATATCGGCCAGTCTCCGCTGAAACTCGCGCAACTCGACAAACTGTTCCGCCATAGTGGTCGCGGAATAGTCAGGCACGGTTGTCTGGATTTCCGGTCGCTGAAAATTCCTGAATTGTCGGAATAGCTCAAGGAGATCCTCGTAGCTTCCCTGTTTCGCACCAAAAGCATTGGGCAAAGCATGCGAGCCCGCCGCCACCATGCCCAGGAATGCAACCATTACAACAAATGTCCGACGTCCAAGGTTCAATGCGTTTCGCTCCCCTAAAAGCTTAGTAAATCAGCAAAATTCGTTCATTTGGCGGATAAAGGTATTCCACACCCCGGCTGGTCACGATGTGATTGCCTTCGATGTTGATCGAAACAGGATAGCCAGGACGTTCTGGAACATTCGTGTGAACCATGTATTCGAAAGAGAACATGTGGTTTTCCTGGATTACTAAGTGATCTCGGTCAGATCGAAATGGAGCCACCGAAGGCCCGACCGTCACCAAACTACCGCTGTTGTTCCCCTGGCTGTGGAAATCAATAGAAAATCCCGATTTGTCGGTATTGATGAGTGCCTCCTGCACGAGCATGTAGTCATCTTCACCAATATCGGTAAAAGGTGTGTAAATGTAGCCAGCAGCTTCCATTGCTTCCACGCTGGCAGCTAACGTCTGCCCAGCCGTTCGACCAACCTTGATTTCCTTGCGCATGATCTCACGAGCGCCGACAGCTCGATCAAATGCGTGCTGAATACTCTCGGGAGGAGCAGTTTCACCTTCCCTGAGAACATAAGCATTGCGTTTGTAATCCGTCGAGAAATAGTCGAGATATCTAACACCTGTGTCAAACGTCAGGAAATCACCACGCTGGATCACGTAGTCATCATCATCAAACCGACCCAGCTTTGACGCCGTCGCTGAATACAGGATCCCGGGGGAACCTGCGCCTGCATCGGGGCCTCGCAACAAACCCCGCTGGTGAAACTGCTCTCTAACCCATGCACCCACTTCCCCTAAAGTAGTCTCCCCTGGTGTTATCACCTCATTGGACAAAGAGCGTTCGAGAATTTGACGGTGTATTTCCAACGCATTCGCGTAGGCGACGATCTCCCGCTGGGTCCGACGCGCCCGGAAATCCGTGATCACATTTTCCGCTGAGACGATTTTCTTAGAATGCTCGGGGCCCAGGATTTTCTGGAGCTTTACGTACTGTGAATGAGATATTCCATCTGCAATCGCAAGCCAATCGGAAGTGTTAACCGCTATTGTCGATGGGTTTCGCTCGGCGACGAAATTTCGCAGCTCATCGTAGACAGAGAAATCTTGATCACCGTAGTCATAACCGGCAATCGCCATCCGGATTGCCCGTGAACCGAAGATATCAAATAGCTCCCGACTCCCGCCGCCACCGAACAATGCTCGCTCAATCCGGTCCCCTCCACGGTCTGTAAAAACAATGTATCCCCACGCGTTGCCAAACTGCTGGACCATTGGGTCTGGATCACCTTGCCGCGTGACATGGATCCACATGTCAATGTTGTTGTCACGCATGGCCCCAGGAAGTATGAGGTCAAGTTTTTCTTTCCGCATTAGGTGGAGAATTTCCGAGCTCACTTTCGCCGTCATTACATCCGATTGCCCATAAGCAATCGGCGTGACGAACAAAACAACAGCCGAAAACGCAGCTACCCGTAAAAGTGTTCTAAAGGTCATCACTATCTCTCTCCCTGACGAGCTTGCCCCATTACCCGATTACAGTTTCTAACTAGGTCAACGTTCAGAATGGATCCGCAGCGAATTCTAGGGCATCCTTCGGTCAAATCTCGTGGTTTCTTGTTATTTTTCTCGAAAACAGGAGACAGAATCCCTCCGGGAAGAAACGGTCTCCAGAGAGTTGCAGAAGAGCACGATGAGACTTCGCCTTATCCCTGTTTTGATTTTTCTAGTGTTGGGGGCGCTTATTACCGTTGCCGAGGCATATGAAGCAATGTTGCAGGATTCATCAGATCCTATCAGCCGACCTGCCCCGGAAAACGAAGTGCGGTTGGAGAAAAGCCGCATGGTCCCCATGCGAGACGGTGTACGGTTGGCAACCGACCTGTATTTCCCAGAAATCCCTGACGAAAAACTGCCCGTAATTCTCATCCGGACTCCGTATAACAAGAACGGATTGAGAGACAACAAGAACGGCGACGCTTATATGTTTGCGTCACGAGGCTTTGTTGTCGCCGTGCAAGACAGCCGCGGCAAGTTCGAGTCTGAAGGGATCTACTCTCCACCGGCGGGAAGTGAAGCTGAGGATGGCTACGATGCCGTTGATTGGATTGCCAAGCAATCTTGGTCCAACGGCAAGGTGGGGATGCATGGCTGCTCGTATCCAGCCGAGGTGCAAGCCGCCACAGCACCACTGAAACACCCTAACCTGACCACAATGATTCCTCGGAATGGGCCGTTCATCGGTGCCGCAAACGGCCGGTATCGGTATTGGTCGGGCTTCAAGGGCGGTGTTCTCGACTTCGCCGCCACCGTGCCTTGGTATTTCAGCTCCGGCAACAAGTATTCCTTTAAGCCCCCACCGGGACTATCAGATGAGGAGATTGCCAAAATCCGAGATTTCTACTCTCCCCAGGCAACTACAGCACCGGAGCCAGATTGGGAAGAACTGGTCTGGACGTTGCCTCTCATCGACATTATGAATAAAGCAGGGGCGCCTCCTAACGATTTTCTCGATCTGGCAACGCGGGATTTTGGCGACCCCTGGTGGCATGACACGATGGGCTATTACGACGGAACCGAAACAATCGATGTAACAGCACTACACGTGAGCTCCTGGTACGACATCAGTGTCGACGAGACGATTTACGAGTTTAACTACTTCCGAGAGAAAGCTGTCTCTGAAACCGCTGCGGCCAATCAATTCCTTATTATTGCCCCGACGACCCATTGCAGCTATGAGCAGGCAACAGAGCACACCGTGGTGGGTGATCGCGATATCGGTGACGCCCGGCTCGATTATTACTCGATCTATATCAAATGGTTTGAGTATTGGCTCAAAGGAGAGGAAAACGGCGCCACGGATATGCCGAAGGTCCAGTACTACACAATGGGGAGCAACGAGTGGAGTTCAGCGGATGCGTGGCCGCTGCCGGAAACTGAATACACCAAATACTTTCTTCATAGCATGGGAGGTGCAAATAGCCGCTACGGGGACGGTCGACTTTCCACAGAGCCCCCCCGTGACGAATCGTCGGACACTTTCATTTACGACCCCGCTCATCCGGTCCCATCCACAGGGGGGCCGCGCGGAACTTCCTGGGGGACATCCGCCGGTGCGATCGATCAAGGCCCGGTCGAAGTTCGCAATGACGTGCTTGTCTACACCACACCGCCGCTGGAAGAAGGTGTCGAGCTGACCGGCCCGATAACGGCAGTCTTCTATATATCGTCTTCGGCAAAGGATACTGATTTCACGGCTAAGCTCGTGGACGTGTACCCAGACGGGACGGCCTACAACATCCAAGCGAGTATTTTGCGGGCTCGCTATCGCGAAGGGTTCACTAAGAAAGTCTGGATGGAAGAAGGTGGCGTATACCAGATTCAAGTGGACATGGATGCCACTAGTAATTACTTTGCACCGGGGCACAGGATCCGACTGCAGGTTTCAAGTAGTGATTTCCCATCCTATGAGCGAAACCTTAATACTGGGGGAAACAATTACGATGAGACGGAATGGGTGATCGCTAGGAATACGGTCCACCATTCGAGACAATACCCGTCTCATCTCATCCTTCCGGTAATTCCGGTCAAGGAGAATTAGTTGGGATTTTACGCCGGCAAGAGACGCGGCTTGATGAAGACCCGGCCATGGAATGGCCGGATAATCACGCGCGGCCCGGGCATTTTAGTAGCCGCGTTGTCTCTAGCCTCTGCGGTTGTCCCACCGGCCAGTGCCTTGATTCCGTGGCAGCCACAGAATCCTCAAATAGCTACTCCAACACCTGAACCGGAGCCAGTGTACTGGGATGCCGTCGGCCAAATAATGGAGGAGGCCTTCGAACGTTCGGAGGTAATGGAGATCGCTAGCTGGCTCACCGATGTTTTCGGGCCGAGGAACTCAAAGTCTTCCGGCTACATTGCAGCATCGGAATGGGTGCGGCAGAAACTCGATGACTACGGTTTGTCTGAAGCTCGATTGGAGCCGTTCGACTTCGCGGCAGGCTGGGACAACAAATACACGTCGGTGCACATGACGAGCCCACGGTACTCGCCGTTCATCGCCTATCCTGCACCATGGTCAGCCGGTACAGATGGAAAGATTCGGGCACCCGTCAAGCACGTCAACTTCGAAGCGTTTGCCATCGAAGCGGATCTGGATCCCTACCGCGGCCAGTTAGAAGACTTCATTGTCCTCATCAGTCCAATACAAACCGTTCCCACCCACTTTCAGTTCAAACCCACGAGCTTCACTGACAAAGAGCTCGACGCGATGGCGGCGATTCCCATCCCCGGCCCGGAATCCGAAGAATCCCGCGAACAAAGACCGCATGATGAACGACTATCACGCGAGCAAATCTACGATTTCGTTTTCGCCGAGGGCGCACTAGCGGTAGTTCGGCCCGATGGGAGCAACGGGCTGGGAATGGTAGATGCTGCGGTCAATGGTTATTCAATGGAACGGCGTATGTGGGAAGCAGACGCTCCAGCGCCAATTACCGAGGTAATCATTGCGGCAGAGCACTACAACCGCATGATGCGGATTCTGGAGAAAGACATTCCGGTTGAGATGGAACTCGAGATCAGGGTCGAATTTCCGGCTGACGACCCTTACGACTACAACGTTATTGCTGAAATCCCTGGAACTGATCTGGCGCATGAGATCGTCATCATCGGTGCGCATCTGCAGTCGGAACCGGTCGGTACCGGAGCCATCGACGATGGTGCCGGCGTCGCTGCAACCATGGAGGCAGCGAGGATTCTCATGGCTATCGGGGCACAGCCTCGCAGGACGATTCGAGTTGGTCTCTGGGGTGGGCACGAAATGGGTTTGTACGGCAACCGCAGCCATGTCAGGCAAAACTTTGCAGACCCAGTAATCCAAGAGTACAAGGCTGACTACGACAACCTTTCAGCCTATTTCAACCTGGACATCGGTACCGGAAAAGTCCGTGGCGTTTCAATTATGGGAAGTGAGGTCCTGCGGTCAATTCTTCTTGAATGGATAAAACCGCTGCGCCCTTTGGGGATGACACACCTGTTCCTCAACGGAATGGAACATGAGGCCTACGAAGAAGTCGGGTTGTTGGGCTTCTATTTCGATCAAGATCGGAAGGCGATCGATGACATGAACGCACATACGAACATGGATCTGTACGATCGCCTGGTTCCCGAGGATTTAATTCAGAATGCAGTCGTTATGGCCACGTTCGCATATCACGCTGCGATGCGCGACGAGAAGTTGCCTCGGGCGGTACCGCGACCATGGTGAGCAAGCAAATGGAACGCGCCCCACAACAACCCCAAATCGCTAGCCGTAGATGCTTAGTGACCATGCTTGCCTCAGTCCTACTTGTGTTTTCGGTTCTCCCAGTGTCATCGGCGCCCCTACAGGAACCAGTGTACTGGGATGTCGCACAACAAATCCGCGAGGAAATCTTCACTAACACCGAGCTTATGGACAACGCTAGCTGGCTGACTGACGTGTTCGGCCCCCGCGTCGCCAAATCCCCTGGGTACAAAGCCGCTGCTGAATGGGCAGTCGAGAAGTTCAAGGAATATGGAATTTCAAACTCATATTTAGAGCCTTATGAATTCGGCATTGGCTATGTGAATGAGTACATCTCAGTTCATATGATGAAACCCCAATACATGTCGCTGCTTGCCTACCCGGCAACCTGGTCACAGGGCACCAACGGAAAGGTGCAAGGTCCAGCAGTCTACTTAGATTTTTCTCAGGTCGAGGCCGAGATAGATCTAGAACCGTATCGGGGAAGACTAAAGAACGCCCTTGTGTTAACTCATCCGAAACAAGCAATCAGTACAACTATCCCGCTGCTACCGGAAGGCTTCACTGAAGAAGAGCTCGACGCAATGGCAAAGATTACAGTCGGGTCAGCCAATCCCGTCCAGCCGGAGCGGAGCGCGAATCGATCCACATTGCCCCGCCAGCAGATTATCGACTTCGTTTTCGCCGAGGGTGCTGCAGCTATTGTTCGCACTGACGGGCGTACCGACTACGGGACGGTAGTTGTCGAGAATAACAGGTACACCCTGGAAACCAGGCCCTGGGAGGTCGATGCAACACCGCACCCAACGGAGCTGGTGATGTCAGCGGAGCATTACAACCGCATCATGCGCATCCTCGAGAAGGGCGTGCCAGTGGAGATAGAAGCCAACGTTAGAGTTTCTTTCAGCCGTAACGACCTTACCGATCACAACGTTATCGCTGAGATCCCTGGTACTGACCTAGCGCACGAGCTAGTTATTGTCGGCGCACATCTGGAAGCGAACCCCGCAGCTACCGGCGCCGTCGACGATGCTGCCGGGGTCGTTGCCACCATGGAGGCGGCACGCACGCTTGCTGCCATCGGCGTGAGGCCAAGGCGAACCATACGCTTTGGACTCTGGGGCGGGCACGAAATGGGCTTGTTCGGCAATCGCCATCACGTACGTACAAACTTCGCCGACCCGCAAACAAAGGAATACAAGGAAGACTACGAGAACCTGTCAGCCTATTTCAATATGGATATTGGCAGCGGCAGGATTCGTGGGGTATCGATTATGGGTAACGAGCGTATTCGGTCCATTTTCTTAGAATGGATGAGGCCGCTCCGCAACCTTGGGATGACTCATTTGTTTACCACCGGGTTGCAACACGAGGCTTATGAAGAAGTCGGATTGCCTGGCTTCTATTTTGAGCAAGACAGGAAGGTCATTGACAACATTAACGCGCATGGCAGCATGGATACCTACGAGCGATTGGTGCCGGAGGGTCTGATGCAGTCAGCAGTTGTGTTGGCAACGTTCGCTTACCATGCTGCCATGCGCGACGAGAAACTGCCGCGCGTGGCACCTCGGCCTTGGTAACTTTCGATAGCCGTCAGCAGTTGTTAGTTAGCCTTTCAGGCTATCGCTACTCTGTAGGGAGTAATGTTCAAGGCTATTGGAAGTTTTTGTCGTACCAGAAGTCTTGCAGAATGAGTGAAGTCTGCGTGAAAGCCGTTCCCCCCGCCTCTAGCTCTACCCGGTATTGTCCGGGCTGGACGCGGTGTAGCACGTAGTCTCTGCCCCGCATTCCCGGCCGCCCCTGCACCCGCGTCCTTAGCGAGAGCCCGGTCCTGCCGACTTCTTCGTCCGCGGCCCCGAAAAACTCGTTGGTGTCATAGTAATCGTAAAACGGTTCTGGCTCCCCATATCTCATCTGTTCATCCCAACGGGCAACCTCTTCTGGAGTTTTCTTCCTTCCGCGGCGGGTCATTCCCCACATGACACTGTTAATACCCGCGTTCCCCGCCCCTTCGAATTCATTGATCAAAATTGCCCCATCGTAAATTGACAACTTCACGCCTTCAGGAAGGCTGTTTTTCAGGTAGTAGTTCAACATGGCACCGTGCGGTTCGTTTTCGCCTTCGAAGTTCTGGTCGGCAACCGCTGTTTGCCGTGGCATGACCCACTGAACCTTGTTTTCAATTTCAAAAAAATGAGCATCATTGTCCATGACCTCTTCCGTCAACTCCTGAAGAGGGGAAATGTCGACAATATAGAAACCGCGGCCAAACGTTCCGACCACAAGATCATTCTCGCGGGGATGAATAACCAGATCGTGTACCGGAATCGTTGGTAAATTATTTTTCAGTTCATGCCAGGAGCGACCCCCGTCAAGCGACACGTGAACAGTCCGGTCTGTCCCAACAAAAAGAAGGTTCGGGTTTTTGTGGTCCTCTCGGATCACATTGATGCTCTCGTCAGGCAGGTCGCCCGTTATCGATAACCACGTTTCCCCATAATCTGTGGTTTTGTAAACAAACGGTCGGTAATCCGTCATGTGGCGACCTGTAAACGTCACATAGGCGGTACCCGCAGCATGGTGTGACCCGATGATTCTTGACACCCAGTACTCAGGGTTGTCGGGAATATTGTTATTGACGAGAGTCCAGTTATCGCCATCGTCGCGGCTTACCTGCACGTTACCGTCGTCCGTTCCAGCCCACAGCACACCCTGTTCCACTGGCGATTCGTCGATCGTCGTCAAAGTCCCATACTGACTCACTTCACGACCGCCGAACTTCGACGCGTCATTCTTGGTGAGGTCAGGACTGACCTCTTCCCATCGTTCGCCCCGAAACCGGGACTTCAGAAGGATGTTCGCACCATGGTAGATAACGTCCGCATTGTGTGGCGATATTAGAAGTGGGGCATTCCAATTGAAGCGGACGTTGTTGTTCTCACGATACGCGATGCGTCTCCGCACCCCCGTCTTCTGGTCATTGCGCGAAAGTCCTCCAAATTGCGACTCGGTATAGAGCCAGCGTCCGTTGGTCGGATCAACCTGATTGTAAAAACCGTCGCCACCAAGCACATGTTCCCAATCCTCGAACCTGATTGGGAACCTGCCCTTTTTAGTGCTTGGCCCCTTCCATGAGCCGAAATCTTGCAGCCCTCCGTAGACATTGTACGGATACTCCATGTCAACGCCGATTGCATAAATTTGCGCCATCGACACGTTGTCAAGATGGAGCCAGTTCTCCCCCGAGTCGAAGCTCATCGCGAAACCATAGTCGTATCCCAACAACATATGGTCCCTATTCGCCGGATCGATCCAGAGAGCGTGATTGTCTCCACCATATTCGAACGCCCGCGACCAACTGCGCCCCCCATCGGTCGATTTATGCACCATCGAATCCATGACGTAGACCGTGTTTTCATCACCAGGATCGACGACAATCTGGCCGTAATAATTGTTCCTCTCCCCGACCGTTCTTTCGGTAGTCTGGTGCCACGATTGCCCACCATCGTCGGTCCGGTACACAACACTCCCAACCGGTTCAACAGCGCCGGGCTTCCCTGCTTGTATCTCACTCCACCGGTCTTCGTAGGAAACCCCCTCAGCATTGTCGTTCTCGATGACCGCATAGAGAACGTCCGGATTCCCGGGATATATGGCGAGACCGATCTTCCCAATCAGTCCGCCGGGGAGACCGTTAGATAGTTTCGTCCATGTTGCGCCGCCATCGGTAGTTTTGTGGATACCGCTGCCAGGGCCGGACCCGGAAAAGCCCCATGGTCTGCGAATCCTCTGGTACGTCGCGGCATAGAGGACGTCAGGATCGCGCGGGTCCATAACAATATCTGTTGCGCCAACGTCAACGCCTTCAACGACGATTCCGAGTGACTTCTCCCACGTTCGGCCACCGTTCGTTGTTTTGTACACACCCCGCTCTGAATTGTCCGTGTAGTACTGCCCCTGCGCCGCAACATAAACCAGGTCGGGATTCTTGGGATGAACCACCAGCCTTCCTATTTGCCCTGATTTTCGTAGGCCCACGTTCGACCAACTGACACCGCCGTCGTTTGTTCTATAGACTCCGTCGCCGTAGTAGGCGCTGTTTCTAAGATTTCCCTCACCGGTACCGATGTAGACGATGTTGTCGTCGGTTGGGGCAACAACCATGTGGCCGATTGATGATGTCTGTTCATTGTCGAATATCGATTCGAACGTCGTCCCATTGTTTACGGTTTTCCACAATCCCCCCGGACCAGCGCCAACGTAGAACACATAGGGATCCTGGCTCGATACGGCAAATGCAACCACACGCCCTCCAGGTCGTGTGGGACCTATTTCTCGGTAATGCACCCAGTCAAGAAGGTTGCTGGGACCCGATTGCCCAGAAACGTCAGACGCACCCAAAATCGCTAGCAGTAACAAGCTCAGAGCAGACCGCGTGAAAGGAATCACTATTACCCTCCTCAAGAACAGAATGTTCGCCCACTGACCTCCAGCACTTGACGAACGCGTCAAAACTCTATTCGCAGCTGTGCGAGCGGGCAACAGGCCAGTATTCACACTGATAACAAAACATAACCACTGAAGTTAGCTTACTGGGATGTGCATGCTCAATCAGGCGCTTGCCCTCATCCGGCCACTGAGATACAAGGAGTGATCATGAACTTTGCCCTAGTCTCATATCCCACCGATCGTTCCGGTGGGGGTCAAACACATTGAGGTTTCTTAGGAACAACAATGGCGGCATCTCCGACTTTCTTTTGGGGGCTGGGGGCTTACAAAACCTGGGATTTCAAAGGGTCTGGAATCTCATTCCGAGATGAAATGTCACCCATCTTAAACTGCCTCTCTTGGCGAAAGCGGGGACAAGTTGAAGCCAACACCTATGAAAACAATGTGTGTATTAATGCTGGTCATTTTCATAATGGGAGCATGCAGCAACAGTGATTCGAGTGACTTAGAGTTGCCACAATCAAACGAGCGGGTAGCGTTTACCAAAAAGGTTGATGTGTTCGGTGTGCCCATTTACGCCACAAACACAACCGGCGATCACAAGCTGCTTCACGCGGCCGGAGTGCTTGCCCAGTACATAGACAACAACGAAGACGGCAAACCAGACAACCCGCTGATCATGGCGGCACTTCTCGAAGGGGAAGGCGCTATTACCATGACTGGGACGCAGGGTGAAATGCGGGGTGCCCCGAGGGGATCACGCCCACGCGGCCAAGGTTTGTATGGCGACGAAACTCACCCGGATGCTAAGGAGGAAGGGGTTTTCGACGGGGCGCTGGAAGAAATCCTACATATGGTCTCAGATGTCGGCTGGGGCGGCGCTTACCCTGAGGTCTTTGGGAGGGTACCTGGGACGGAGATCGCCAACGCAATGGATTTGGCCCGCGGTGGGCAATTTCAAGAAATTCCAGACGAATATCCGTCTGGTGCTTGGTATTCCTACGACGATGAAACCTGTGACTATGACTGTATGGCGTCGGAATATATCTACTGGTCGTTTACTTCATTTCTCGGCGCGCAAGACATCCTCGGACGCTTCGAGCAGGTTGGCCGCGAGTGGAAGCTAACGACACGAACGTTGTTACAGGAGCAGGATCTTGCCGTTTACGCAATTTTAAGCAACCCTGAATATAAATTCCCGAGCATTGCTCCCGACGGAAAATACACGGGGATGACTCTCACTATTGAACCGTACGAGCATCGCTAAGTACCCCAATTTTGCGCCAGAAACATCCAGGCAATTTCGCCGACGTACTGTTGCCAATCGCGAAAGGTATCCGTCGAACATGACCGAACTGAAGATCGATCGCAGACAGCTCATCCGCATGGGGCTTTCTTCGAGCGTATTAGCAACCCTACCCCTAGGTTGCGTGATGTTGGGCAATGATGAAACGGATGAACTGCTGCAATTCGTCAGCAACTCCCGATCACCGGTTGACGCAAAGCGAACCGGCAGCTTGCCTCAGGAGGACTTCGAAAAGCTTGTAGGCCTTTGTCAGTACGTAAACCGAGCCTGGGAACTGGACGCGGATATGGGGCTCTACTTCAATCGGTTACGAGCCGACCTTGACTTCAAGACAAGCGAAGAGCCCAGTTACTTGACAGAGTACAAACACGCCGTCGAACTAATCTCGAGGATGGTCGGCACCACCTCCAGTGTGGAGCAGGCGTGGGCATCCCTTCTCTTTGCCGACTCTGACGTTGAGAATTTCCCTGCTACAAAGCTAGGACGCGCCAGGCGTCTTGTCTTCTCCGAACTGATCACTCATCAGATTCCCGTGTCGGGCGCCTTTAAGAGCTTTGGGCTATGGAACTACAGCGGCTACTTCGGTGGTTCGTTCACCGCTCCCGAGAGCTACAGGAAAGGAGCCGTCTAGCATGGAGTCCATCATCATCGTTGGCTCCGGCGTGGCCGGTGCGACATTGGCAAGGCAGCTCCTCAAGACTGAAAACGACTATCAGATCACAGTTTTTGAGGCAGGTCCCGACTTTAAGCCTGGCGATTACCGAATATGGCTTGATCAAGTAATGGCCGACGTCGATCTCTACCGAGAGTTCGTGGATGATCCGAGAACTGAGCACGAACACTTCGGACTACGCGGCTCGAGGCTTTTTGTGAAAGGCGGCACGACCAATCACTGGGGCGGTCTGACACCTCGCTTTAAGCCTGAAGACTTTGAACTGAAGTCCCGCACTGGTTTCGGAACCGACTGGCCAATCAATTACGACGAGATGGCGCCTTATTATGCGGAAGCCGAGATTCTACTGGGCATTACGGGTGATTCAGAGAATGATGATCCACCACGGTATGGTGCGAAATACCCATTCCCTCCAACCGCTTTCACCCTAGGTGACGTGCTAATCATCGAGGCCCTCAAAACCCATGACATATCCTACGGACATATGTCGATAGCCAGGGACGGCAATCGATGTATTACGACAGGCACCTGTAATTATTGCCCTGTGAATGCCCGATATACGGCTCTCTACGATTTAGCACGACTGCAAGACGAATATGAGGACAAGCTGACCCTGAAAACAGAAGCTCCCGTCACAAAAATACTGATGGATGGGAAAAAACATACCCGGGGCGTCAGTTTTCTAAACCTTAAGACGGGTACTCCTGACTCAATGGAAGCCGATGCAGTTATCGTTTGCGGTGGCACGATCGAATCCGCGAAACTTCTGCTTTCCTCTGCCAACAAGGACTGGGTCGACGGTATTGGCAACGACTCAGGGCATGTCGGCCGGCATTTGATCGGCCATCCAGTGATGGGCGCCTCAGGGGTTCGGCCCGGAAACCCGGACAAGCTCGCTGGGGAACTCGGCTTTACCTCTCTGATCAGCCGACATTTTGATTCACCGGAATATCAGCACAAAGGCAAAATGTGGTTTTCCGGAAGTGTCGGCTTAAACTCATCTCTCGAAAGACAAATCCTTGCAAATGTGTCGCGGGCTGATATGGATGCAAGCTTGATTTCTGGGATGAGAATCTCTTTGGGTGGTGAAATGGAGCAATTCGAAAGCCCGGAAAATCGAGTGAGCTTGGGAAGCGGTACGACGAGACATGGCCTTCCTAATACAGAAATCGAGGTTGGCGTTCACGAAATCAATATCAAAACTCGACAGGAACATGTGCAGACGTTCGTTGAAATACTGAAAACTGCAGGGTGTACGGAAGACAGTATCGAAACCGACGCTGGGGATCCTGACGGAGCCCATGCATCGTCAACCTGTCGCATGAGCAGCTCTGATGTAGACGGTGTCGTCAATCCTGATTTACAGATTCACGGCACGGACAATCTCTATGTGTGTTCGAACGCTGTTTTCCCCAGTATTGCAGCAGCTAACCCGACGCTAACGTTGTCGGCGCTTGCTGTTCGATTGGCGGAACATATTGGCGAACAATCGCCGCTAGTACCCTTGAGCGGATCACATTGACTCTTCGGGCTGGCATGCTGAACAGTGGGTCCCGCCGCGCTCTCGCTTCAGGTTAGAACGGTGCTGATCATGCAGCGCCATTAATCAAAGAGGAAATCCAGAATGAAAGTAGCTCGACTTTTTGCGATTTGTTGTGCGATACCGTTTTTAGTCGCCGCGGTTCTGCCCGTCCAAGAACCAGTCCACTGGGATATCGTCGACCAGATACTCGACGAGGCTTTCAACAACTCTGAAGTAATGGAGAACGCTGGCTGGCTCACCGATGTGTTTGGTCCACGCAACTCCAAATCGAGCGGCTACCTTGCAGCAGCAAAGTGGGCAAGGCAAAGGCTTGAGGACTATGGACTTTCCAACGCTCGCCTGGAGCCGTTTGAGTTTGGCCGTGGTTGGGAAAATCAGTACTCATCGTTTCACATGGTCGCGCCACGCTACATGCCAATAATCGGCTACCCTGCAGCATGGTCGCTAGGCACCAACGGCAAAATCAGGCTCCAGGCTATACACGTAAACCTTGACGATATCGAATCGGAAGCCGATCTGGACCCCTACCGCGAAGAGATCCCTGGCAAGGTCGTTCTCATCGAGCCGCTCCGCGATCTTAGCGATCAGTACGGGCCATCTACGGGACCCTATACCAAGGCGGAACTCGACGAGATGGCGCAAATCCCCATCGGCCCGGCAGAACAACCTGAACGACGTCGGTCCCGCAGCGGATTCACCTTTGAGGAACGCGTCGATTTAGTGTTCGCCGCGGGTGCAGCCGCAGTGGCGAGAACAGACGGCTCGCATGCTTACGGCACCGTCGACGGTGCCGTCAACGGTTACGCCTTGGAACGGCGCATGTGGGAAATGAACGCTGGCCCGCCGATTACCGAATGGATTCTGGCAGCGGAGCACTACAACCGCATGGTGAGGATCCTGCAGAAGGGTATCCCGGTCGAGATGGAAGCAGAGGTCAGGGTCGATTTCCCTGCCGACGACACCATTGATTACAACGTTATCGCTGAAATTCCTGGCACTGACCTGGCCAATGAACTCGTGTTGGTTGGCGGGCACCTGCAATCGGAACCAATCGGCACCGGGGCGACAGACAACGCTGCGGGGTCGGCAACTTCCATGGAGGTCGCACGCATCTTTCAGGCACTCGGCATCAGACCGCGCCGGACCATTCGCATCGGGCTTTGGGGAGGCCACGAGATGGGCCTTTTCGGCAACCGCAGTCACGTGGCCCAAAACTATGCCGACCTAGAGAATCGAGAGTATAAGCCCGACTATGACAATTTGTCGGCCTACTTCAACGTCGACGCCGGGGCCGGTCGCATCGTGGCGCTCAATATTCAGGGAAGCGAAGCAATCCGCGGGATCTTCAGCGAATGGTTGAAGCCTTTGCATAACCTAGGTATGCAGCATTTGTTTACCACCGGGAGAGGGGTCCACGAAGCCTACCAAGAAGTAGGCTTGTCAGGTTTTTACTTCCACCAAGACCGTCGGGACGGTCGCCGCTACCACTCAAACATGGACGTTTACGACCGCCTTGTCCCTGAAGATCTCATGGCCAATTCCGTTATCTTGGCAACGTTCGTGTATCACGCGGCGATGCGTGATGAGATGTTGCCTCGGATCCTGCCACGACCATGGTAACCAAATGATTCTTCCCAGGAGTTGCTCTGAACCTTCAAGGGGCCGCAGACCCTACTCGAGCTCGACTTCTTTGTCGTGAAAAACGAGGACTTCGATACTGGTCAACTCGTCGGTACCATCGCGGCCGTCCACAGTGTCGGTGACGATCGTTATCGCCCCCTTGGTTTCAATTCGATAATCAGACGCTACCCCGGCAAAGAAGGCTCGATCACTTCCGGCCACACCGGCGATCACATCATCTCCCGCACCACCTGTGAAACCGTTGTCGCCAACGTTGCCAGTAAGCAGGTTGTCCTGGTCGTTACCTGAAACGCTGGTGTCTTTGTCGCCGGTGAGGGTAACGTCGACCAGGAATCGAGACTTGTTGGTGTACTCGATGGCTTTGTCGTGGACCATCACGAACGTTCCTTCGAACGATGGGTCAATGTAAGCGTTGTAGGTCAGGTATTCGGGCCAGAACCCCTCGACCAGGTCGAACAGGGGACGGTCGCCGGCCTGCATCTCGGCACGTGTGTGGTACGGGTACTCATCACCGTACGACCCCCCGTCGCCCTGGGGGTCGTGGTCCCACAGGCCAAAATAGATGTCGAAACCGCTGATGATGTATTCGTGCGGTGCTGTTCCCCCGTACTTGTATATCCCGGCTTCCACAGCACGCTTCTCAGCTCGTTCAATAGCAGCGTGGTACTCGGGAAGTGCCTCTTCGATGCCTTTGGCATGCACCAGATGCATGATCTCTTCGTACGAAGCGTCGCGGGTATAGAAACCTCCTTGCGGAGCCTCGTTGTGAACATAGACATAGTCGCCCTCCACCGGGGATTCCGTGGCATACAGGTCCTGGATAGCGAGGTCCGAGGGTTCGAGAATGTCGTACATTGCGAACGCCCGGGCCTGAGTATCTGTGTAGATAAGAGTCGCTCGCACGTCTCCCATGCGGTTGGCGATCTCGGACTTACCACTTCCGTACCTGGTGCCCGGAGCATCCGCAAGGTGGTACCGGAGAATCTCCCGAGCGCGCGCCATCTGTAGATCGCTCACACGCGACTGGCCGAGGATATGAATCGGCTTGCCGTTGGGGGCGACGTGCTTTGTGTACTTCGTGAACAGCCCCGTCAGGGTTCTGCCGACGTCGGTCGGCAACGGCACCACGCCAAACTCGGAAGACGAAGTGTCGATGGCGTCCAGTACCTCATAGTCGATGTCGACCTGGTCCGGAACGTCGTACTCGATTAGCTCTAGCGCCCCCGGCCGATTCGGGTCTGGACCTTCTGGACCTTGCTGAGCACAGGCCATCGTGGTTATGAGCACTGTGGAAACCAGCAGCATCTGCATTCGCTTCATTTCGAACTCCCTTTCCGGCGCCCTTCAGCGACGAGGCAGATCCTCGGTCACTAGGGCGATGTCATCACTGTTGCCCGTCATTTCCCAACGAATGAGGGACATTGGGATAATGCCAACCTCCAGGAACTCATCTATAAAGTCCCTCAGTACAAATTCTTCGCCGAGTTCCTGCGCTCGCTCCCTGAACAGTTTCATGAAGTAAGCCTTGCCGGTAACGACGTTGCTATGAAAGCCGCCCGGGTTGCGGATATTGGACTGCATCTCGAACCAGACCATGTTTTCCTCAGGGCTCGACCAACCGCGCGGCATAATCTCGGCGCAAAGATGCCGTGCCTCCTCCAAATTGATCTCGTTGGCGTGCATCTTCATGTCGGGTATCGACAGGCTCATGTGCGAGGCGTTCATCAGGTACTCCATCTCCCGGCCCTTACGGGGCCGGTCGTCGAGTACTCCCGCCTGCATCAGCAGCTCCTCGAGCGCCACCGCCCAACCCTCGGTGCGCATCGAGTCCATGTTGTAGCGCCGCCCAGCGCTGCGAATCGGGCTCTTGGTCAAGCGCTCCTGGCGCTGGAAATCGAGCATGTGGCCGATGAACTCGTGCGTTTCTCCGGGCAACATCTCCCGTTGCCGTACCTTGGTGTCGATGCTGGAGTTCTCGGGCAAGAATCGCTCGTCGCGCCCGCCTCCCTCACGGGCGATGCGCTCATCGAGCTCTTCCAGCGTTTCGAAGCCCGTGTAGTCAGTCGGGTTCACCCAGTCGTCGATGGTCATGATTTTTTCGTCGTGGAGAAACTCGACGACAGCATGAAGTGCCTCGTACACACTGGCCTCATACTCCCGCTCAGTCATGTCGACCTCCAGGATCGGGAGGTCGAGATTGCGCTGCTCCTCGAGCTTTAGGAACGTGATGATGCGGTCATACTCCCGCTGGATGATGTCGTTGCTCTCCTCCCAGCCCCACGGCGAAAGCTGCACGTTGCGCATCCACCAGCTGTAATTGTCCTTGCCGATTCCGGCCGGGGCGGTCATGTCATCGAGGTTAGCTGCCAACCAAGCGGCGTAGTCGCGCACCGCCTGCCCGGCGGCCCGGGCGTCCGGCACCAGGTCAGGGTGAGCGTCTTGCAGTCGTTGCGCAATGCGATCGTAGTTCCGGGCTTCACTTTCGGCATTGCGAATGGCGAGCACAGCAAGATCACCGGCGGCCTCAGTAAGGTTGCTGCGCGCTTGCTCGTAGATTCCCGGGATCGCCCGCAACGTGGCCTGGTAGCGAGCTTTCTCGTCTACCGAAAACGGCGGCTCCAGATCGAAAAGAGGGCGGGTGAACGTCTCCGCTTCGATCGAGGCGCCGGCGTCACCGCCCCGGATGGAATAAAACCCGGGATCACGGGCCCACGGTTTGTGCACGCGATGGTGGAATTCCACGGCGTTCATCTCGGCACGCACCAGATGGTAGTCAACCTGTTGCCAAATCGGCCAAGCGTCTGTGTCCAACGCCGCAAGCCGCTCCCGAAATTGCTGCAGGGCCTGGTACCGCTCCGCCACTGCCGGCGCCGAGTAGTCGGGCACACCGGCGCTGTTGGTTGCATCTCCAGATGCACGAAATTCTTCGAACATGGATACCAGGTCGGCGTAGCTGTCACCACGTTGGGCAACCTCAGCAGCAGCACCCTGCCCTGCTGTATTTGCTGATGAAGCTGAGGAAACAACGAGAGAAAGCGTCAAAATGACTGTTGAGATCACCGAATCAAACCGTGCATACATGGCAGAACCTTCGCGAAGTTGATGTGCGCATCTGGAAAATGGCACAGAACCCTAGTTCTTTACTCTAATCTTGTCTCTTCACAAGGAGCGTAGAAGCGTAAAGAATTGCTAAAAAGAAATTCTTGTCTCTTTTGCCCATTAATCGTTCCGAGCAGTATACGGAGCTGATTGCAATGCCGCTGATTACCAGGAGAAGCAATTCATGCTAAACGGTCGCGTCGCCTGCGGTACGTTGTCCATTCTTTTGATCGTCGGGACATCACAACCCGGCAGTGCCCATACCACTCAACAATGGACACCAGACAAACCGGGTAGTGACAACATCGAGGTCGTCGCACATCTTCCTCTCGGGCCACGCCTGAGCGTCGCTGACATTGAGATTGAACAGGAGCTACACCGCCCGTTCGTTTACGTCGCCCGCATGGTATATGGCAGTGAAGGAGAAAAAGGCACCGACATCATCAACATCGAGGACCCCGCGAACCCAAAGATAATCTACCGCTGGCGGATCGAAAATCAGGATCTTCACCTAGGCGGCGGCGGTATGGACGTCAAGTATTTCAAATGGAATGACAGCTATTACCTCGTTCAATCGGTGCAGTTCAACCAGGGTGGACCGAACAGCGCTATGGGAGCGGTGGTCTTCGACGTGACGGGCCTTCCCGACCCCACCACGGTGAAAGAAGTCGCACGCATTCAAGCACCCAGACAGCCAAACGGCTTCCACAACATTTTTATCTACACGCACACTAGTGGTCGAGTATTGCTATTCGCTACAACTGAGGGATCGGCCGTCAACGTATACGACCTCGGTAACGTTGTTGAAGATCGGCCAAACGACGCGTTGATCGCCACTGTGCCTGCCGGCCCGGGAACAAACCCGATGGCCAGTTATCACGATATGTACGTTGCCTATCACGTCGACAGCGAACAGGACAGATTCTACGGAGCTGGGACGGGTGGCTACTACGTCTACAACCTCACCGACATCACTAATCCAGAGCTATTAGTCTCACTCACTGAAATCGAAGGAGTAAAAGACGGGCACACCTTCGCCGCAACACCCGACGGCCGCTACGTCGTTGCTGAAACTGAGTACCGCTATGCACCGCTGCGAATTTTTGACTTACAACCAGCACTTGACGGCGAGGTGTCAAACATACGTGTGCCGATCTCGGCGTGGACGGCCGATTGGCGCCATCTGGTCCACAACCATGAGATCCGCTGGCCATACGTTTTTGTCTCCGGCTACATGGACGGCCTCCAAGTCTTCAGCCTGATGGATCCGTACGACCCGGTAACGGTTGCCTACTACGACACCTACGTAGGCCCACTGAACACCGATGTATACCCGACGGATAACGGTGCATTCGGGATCGACGTCCGCAACGCTGACGGTCTGATCGTGATCAGCGATATGACAACGGGCTTTTGGGCTTTTCGCATGGATGGATTTCTGGGCTGGAAGGGTTCTGATTGGGGCGTCCCGGATATTTCCAGCGCGCAGAAATGGAGCAACGGAGGACGCTAATCCGAACGGCTGCCCACGTTGTTACGAAGCTTCATGAAGGAAAGGCTGGGAGCGATTACCCTCCCTCGAAGAAAACTGCTGGGTGCAGCTAGAAATGTCCTAACCATCGTGCAACGTTGTTCAATCAATCCTTACGCATAATAAATTCCTGTTATCTACGTTTGAACATGGAGCCAACAACATGAACACCTCAAGTCTTCTGCGCTGTCTAATGGCCATTGCACTGCTGAGTTCGTCTGCCGCGGCTTCTGCCGCAATGGGTTCTCTGGAAGCCCCGCTACCTTCTGTCCCACCTGCCCAGGGAGTCTCAACCTCAGGAATCCCAGCCAACGTTCTCGACCAGATCCACTTTCGATCCATCGGCCCGACCAAGCAAGGTGGCCGAATTATGGACCTCGGTGTCCCAGACCTCGCGAAGCAACCATTCACGTTCTACGCGGCTGCCTCAACCGGTGGCTTGTGGAAAACCGCCGACAACGGACTCACTTGGAAGCCAATCTTCGATCACGAGAACATCAACTCGATTGGCGACATCGCTGTGGCACATTCCGACCCGAACATTTTGTGGGTGGGTACGGGAAACGCCTCCTACTGGGGCGAAGGAATGTACAAATCAACTGACGGGGGCGAGTCCTGGTTGCACATGGGGCTCGAAGACTCTCTCTACATCTCACGGATACTTGCACACCCCGGTAACCCCGATGTTGTATACGCTGCGGTGGTCGGCGACTGGGGAACTGATGACCCCTCGAAGGGCATATTCAAAACCATCAACGGTGGCACCACCTGGACCAAGTCGTTGGCCGTTACCCACGACGGCTACCACGTCGGCGCCGCCGACATCGTCATGGACCCGCGCGACCCCAACGTTCTTTACGCCTCGAGTTGGGACCGAAACAGTGGCGCAGGCAGCGGTATCTACAAAACCACTGACGGAGGTAACACATGGACCAAGCTGACAGGCGGCCTTCCCGCCGGAAGCATAGATCGCATCGGACTCGATATCTATCAGAGTAATGCCGATACAGTCGTCGCTTCGATCCTAACCCCAAGCCCTGATGGTGAAGGCTACAACCGCTTTTCCAACGCAGTTTGGCGCACTGACGACGCAGGCAGAACATGGCGCCGTATTAGTCCGCCCGATGCGGGTCTCAAAGGGTCATCACGTTTTGGGCAGATCCGTATCGACCCTAATGATGACCATCGAATTTACGTGCTTAACACGGGTGTGCAGGGGACTTTCGACGGCGGCCAGACCTGGGGCAGAGCAATCCGTTTCGGCGGCGACAACCAGGCGATGTGGATAAACCCGGATAATAGCGACCATATGCTGCTCGGCTACGACTATGGCCTCGCCATTTCGTTCACTGGGGGCCACACCTGGTACCACCCAGACAACCTGCCGCTCGGACAACTCGAAGCAGTTGGTGTCGACATGGCCTATCCCTACAACGTTTACGGAGGGATGCAGGACTTCGGTACGTGGCGGGGGCCGAGCACTAGCCGCAGCCGTTTTCCGATCCGCTTCGAGGCTTGGGAACATGTGCGCGGTGCCGACGGCTCCTACGCGCAGGTCGACCCGAGTGACAACCGATGGATGTATGTGGAGTCACAGAACGGCTCGATATCAAGAAACGATCAAAAAACTGGCGTACGCAAGAACATCCGCTATCGCGGCAATCCCGACGTGCGCTTCAACTTCATCGCCCCCATCTTAATCTCGCCCCACAATAGCAACGTTATTTTTCACGGTGCCAACATGCTGTTGCGTTCTGAATTCCGAGGTGAAGACTGGCAGGAGATCAGCCCCGACCTGTCGCTTGGAGGAGAAGCCGCGGAAGGTAGGAGGGTCAACGGGACGATCACGACGATCGCCGAATCGCCGCTCGTGGCTGGGTTAATCTGGGTCGGTACCGACAACGGTAACGTGCAACTCACCCAAAATGGTGGTGAAAACTGGGCGCGGCTGAACGACAACCTGCCAGATAGCCCTGTGACCAAGGTTAGCCGGGTTGAAGCATCTCACCACGATCCGGCAACCGCCTACGTCAGCTTCAGTGGAGGTCGCCGAGACCGCCATGATCTCAAGCCTTACGTCTACAAAACAACAGATTACGGTGCGACATGGGCCAAAATCGTCAACGGACTACCCGAAGATGAACCCGTTAACGTGATCCGCGAGGATCATACGAACCCCAACTTGCTTTTTATCGGCACGGCCAAAGCAATTTACGTCTCACTTGATGGCGGGGGGAGTTGGACGTCACTGCGTAACAACATGCCAAACGTCCCGATTCACGACATGGTCATCCACCCACGTGAAAACGATCTTGTTGTGGCCACCTACGGCCGTAGCTTCTGGATCGCTGATATTTCCGTGCTGCAGGAACTAACCCCTGATGTCATTGCGAAACAGGAACATCTCTTTAAGATCGAACCACAAGTGCTATGGATTTCATCTCGGGGAACGCAGGTTGCGGCAGCCTTCCATAACTACGATGGAGAGAATGCCCCTCATGGCGTGATGGTGAACTACTACCTGAGTGAGCCGGCGGTCGATGAGGTCACTGTGCAGGTCTACCGAGGCTCGTGGTTGGTCAACGAGTACAGTGGGTCGGGGAATGGCGGGCTCAACAGTGTGCAGTGGTATTTGACCGAAAGGATCCCTCGCACCGAAGAAGAAAAGGGGCAATGGGATCGCTCGTTCGAACGAGCCCAGACCGAGGAAGAATATTTCGACTACTACGATGGCACCGATCATTTCGGTGAACCTGACGAAGAAGTAAGCATCTTCGGGCGATCTCTTGAGATCTGGATCCACACTCTGCCGGAGTGGAGGGAACGCGACTACAAACACATCCGGGCCCAACCGGGCGAGTACATAGTGAAGGTTTTGGTGAATGGACACGAACTCACCGGCACAACGGTCGTACTGCAGGACCATTGGTACGACAAGCGATACTAGCTATTGGTCGTGGCCCTATCCTGTATAGGATTCTTTGTGAAGTGCGAAACAAACTCAGTTAGAAAAAGGATGTCTTCATGAGCCTGTCGAATTGTCGGGGCTTGCTGTACTTCATTTTGTTCTTTGGGTTCTTAAACAGCGGCTGCACCGGGCAAGAAGGCGACGCCCTGATGCCAGGACCGGGTGGGGCCTCGGAAGTCACATCTTCGGCGACAGCTGATGTGAATCGGATCAGAGTGCTAATCATTGACGGCGTCAATAACCACGACTGGGAGCGCACCACGGAAGCCACCAAGGCAACCCTGGAACAAACAGGGCGTTTTACCGTCGAAGTAAGCACGTCTCCTCGTAAGCGTGCTTCCCGCGAAGCATGGGACGCTTGGCGCCCCAAGTTCTCCAATTACCAGGTCGTGCTCAGCAACTTCAATGACGATTGCGAGCAAGACGGTGGCTGCGAGTCCCTTTGGTCAGAAACCACGAAGGCGGACTTCGATACTTTCGTTCGAGGAGGTGGCGGCTTTGTCTCCGTACATGCCGCCGATAATCATGACGCCAATTGGCTTGAGTACAATAAGATGATCGGTGTCGGTGGTTGGGGTGGCCGCGAAGCTGGTGTGCACGGCTCGATCCTCCGCCTGGTCGATGGCGAGTGGATAGCTACTTCGCCGAACGAGGGTATCAGTGGGGAACATGGTCGAATGCGGGACTTCCTGGTGATTCATGACCAGCCCGACCACCCGATCCTTTTCGGGTTGCCAACCGAATGGATGCACGCCGTAGATGAACTCTATGCCTCTCTGCGTGGCCCGGCGGAGAACGTCGAGGTTCTCGCACACTCGTACTCGCTATATACCAACGAAAATGAACCGGTTTTCATGCTCATTACCTATGGCGAAGGCAAAATTTTTCACATGCCGATGGGCCACTATAACGACGAGTTCGAGCCATTCGGCGCATCGTTACACTGCGTCGGTTTTCAAACTGTTCTCGCTCGAGGAACTGAATATGTCGCTACTGGTGCGGTCACCCTTGGCGTTCCGAGTTCGTTCCCGGGAGCCGACGTGCCCGTCGTGATCGCCCCTGACGAGGTAGTTTGGTGAAGGGCCAACCATATCCTAAGCCAGCAAGGCCCTGGGTCCACACCAGGCTCGGAGGAGCAATAGCGCTGTTGTTGAGCACCTTGGTGACTGGTTGCATCGGGACCGAGACAGACAACACTTCCGTACCCATCACGCGCACCAGCAACAAGGCTCCAATCGTCCCAGGGTACGAGAGCATGCGAGTTGCTAATGTTGCGGATGCTGCAGCGCTTGGTGAAGTATTGCTCGGCGAACTGAACTGTCTTTCCTGTCATATAGCTACGGGCGACGAGCACGCTGAAATCAACGAGAGAATCACGACAAAGACCGCCCCGGATCTGAGTGGAATCGGTCAGCGTGTAACGCCCGGCTGGCTCGCCGCTTACCTTGCCGACCCCCAGGCACAGAAACCCGGCGTCACTATGCCGAACCTGTTTCAAGCCGTGCCAGCTGCAGAACGTGAGAGTGCGGTTGAACAGCTTACACACTTTCTCATCAGTGAAAGCGGAACCTTGGAGTCCGCGGAATACCAACCACCTCTCTACCGGGCAACTGTCGAACAAGGCCGTAAATTGTTTCATTCAGTTGGTTGCGTAGCCTGTCACGCACCGGAAGAGGGCGACTCCGAATCAACAACTCCTTTCGTACCGTTGCCAAACCTGGCCGCCAAAACATCGGTCTTTGCACTAACCCAATTCTTGCTCAACCCCGAGACAATTCTTCATGGTGGCCGCATGCCGTCCTTGTACTTAAACGAGGAAGAAGCCACGGATATAGCTGTTTACCTTTTGCGCGAACAAGAGTCCGCCGCCGCAGAAAGAATCGGCGGATTCGAATTCGAGTACTTCCTCGACCCAATGGAGGATGAAGACGCAGATGGGTTCTTCACACGGCCACCACCTATTTTTGACGAACTGGTCGCGGAAAACATAGGGCGGATTGACATGCTCTCACTCGATCTGCCGGTCAGAACCAGCCGGGGCAATCATATGTTCCGCTACAGCGGCTTGATCCCCATTGAAACGGCCGGAACTTATACCTTCGTGCTCGCCTCAGATCGACGCTCAGGTTCCGAGCTTCTTATTGACGGGGAAGCAGTAGCCACCAAGCAACGTGACACGGGCCGAGAGATACCCGTCGAGGTCGATCTTGAAGCTGGGGATCATGCCATCGAGGTGGCCTACTACATCAGGGGTGACACGCGGCAACCGTATATTGAGACAACAATAGAGGGCGGAAAGTTCGCTGAACCAACACCAATCGACCGGGTCGCCATCGTGGAGGATGTGCGCCTGTCACCAACCTTGCCAACAGTATTTCAGGTCGACCCAGCGACTGCTGAACAGGGGGGGCAGCTATTTACTAAAGTCGGCTGTGCCTCCTGTCATGAGCTTCAGGGAATAGTGCTCAACCCAGCCTCGTATTCTGCCCCTTCACTCGAAACCCTCAAGTTTGAGGTTGCCAGCGAGTGGCACACTGCAGTCGGCGCACCACGCTACAACCTCGATGAATCCCAGCGTCGCGCCATTATCGAGGCGACTCGAGACCTCGATCAACTGGCCCAGCCACGGGATATAGCGACTGACGTCATTCACGCTCTAGGAACTTATGACTGTTATGCGTGTCACCAACGGACAGAAACGAGTGGGGCGGCAGGCGGTCCCAACGCAGCACGAATTCCCTACTTTACGATGGCCCCCGGTTTGGACTTAGGTGACGAAGGACGCATACCTCCTACCCTCACAGGAGTCGGTGGCAAATTGAAGCCGGAAGCGCTGCATTCGGTTTTAACAGAGGACCGAATGCATGTGCGCCGCAACTACATGCAGACTCGCATGCCGCGCTTTAGCGGCAAACTGATTGAAACGCTGTCTGCAACACTTGAGGCTACGGACGCCGCAAAGGGCGACTTAGACGAGCCCCCATTTACGGAGCAAGCAATCAAGGATGGGCGAACATTGATTGGGGATCAGGGCATGCGCTGCATCACGTGCCACGACGTGGGCGTCAATGCTGCACAGGGTGTCTCGACGATCAATATGGCGACATTCTACGGGAGGCTACGTGCCGGGTGGATCAATCGGCTCCTCCGTGACCCGCATTCCATCAATCGGGACACACGCATGCCATCTTTCTGGACCGGGGGTAGTGTCATCCACCCAGATATCGCTGATGGCACCGTGGCTGGGCAAATCAATGCCATCTATAGCTACCTATCCCTCGGCTCGTCGATGCCAGTACCGGAGGGAATGAACGTGGGTGATTCGATGGTTCTGGCCCCGAAAGACGAACCAATCATTTTCAGGACATTCATGACTGACGTTAGTCCGCGTGCCATTGTTGTTGGTTATCCCGAATCGGTACACGTGGGTTTCGATGCCAACGTTATGAGGTTGGCCAAGGCGTGGCGGGGCGGTTTTTACGACGCACAAGGGACATGGAGTGGCCGGGCTGGTCGGTTTCTTGAACCTTACGGCAACGAAGTAGCAAACATGCCCCCAGGACCAGCATTAGCATTTCTCGACAACATTGACGAACCGTGGCCGCCCGTTACGATGACTGACCGCAACACCGGCGGTCGTTTCATGGGCTACCGGCTAGATGATGATCGCCGTCCAATTTTCATGTACCAGCTGAAAGACATTGTCATCGAGGAACAGCCCATCCCCGTCATCAGGCCGGGGGGTGCCAATTTGACACGACGCTTCTCACTGGAAGCAGGACAAGTATCAGATGACCTGTACCTGCTGCTCGCTGAGGGTGACGAGATCATAGAAAACACCAAAGGCTCGTGGACAATTGATGGCCACCTCGACATCGCTTTGCGCTCAAGCACACCAATGACTCCAATCGTTAGAACTTCACAGGGAGTACAGCAGCTCCTGCTGCCTGTAGGCATCGCCTCAAACCAAACTATTTCAATCGACGTGGAACTCTCATGGTGAATTTTTTGAGCTGCAACAGTTTGCGACTCGGCATATTGCTCGCAACCATCACTTTGGCAGGCCCAGTATTAGCACAGGACCCTCCAGACCAGTTTGACAGAGACGAAGACAATCAAAGGGAGGAGCAAGAACGAGCGTTTCTAGAAGAAATGGTGCTGTCGCTCCCAGCACAGATCGAGGCAGAAAGCCGCTATTACGAACTGATTACCATGCCCCTGCTGGACGGCATGATTATGGAGGCCAGTGGACTCCTGCAGCTCTCAGACGGCCGCTTGATGGTAGCTACTCGACGAGGGGAAGTTTTCATAGTAGAGAACGCCTACAGCATCCCACCCAAACCTGTTTTCAAACGCTATGCGTTTGGATTAGCTCAGCCACTGGGCCTTCTGGAGCTCGATGGCTGGATCTATTTCGCTCAGCGTGGCGAACTATCACGCATGCGAGATACGAACGGCGATGACCGTGCCGACGTTTTTGAGACGGTCACTGACGATTGGGAGCTAAGCGGCAACTACCATGAATATGCCTTTGGCCCACGGCAAACTCCCGACGGCAAACTCTGGGTGACCTTAAACATTCCCTTCGACGCAGAGCCTTACGGGGCAGCGGACTGGCGAGGCTGGGCGGCTCGTATCGAGCCAAACACTGGGGCGACAGAATACGTAGCGGCAGGGCTTCGCTCCCCTGCAGGTGTTGAGATCAGCCCCTGGGGTGACGTCTTCTATACCGACAACCAGGGCGAATGGAACAACGCTTCAAAGCTATCAAAAATTGAGGTTGGTGACTTCCACGGCCACCCGCACGGCATGCCGTCGATCGATCTGCCCGGATCCCTTGTTGATTCGATCCCCGATAGCTTGCCGCGAGACGGCACTTGGATGAAGGATCTGCAGGAGGAGATCCCGAGCTACAAAATGCCGTCAGTTTGGTTTCCGTACGTCAAGATGGGGCAATCGCCAAGCGGTTTCAAATGGGATACGACGGGCGGCCAGTTCGGGCCGTTCCACGGCCAGGTTTTTGTAGGTGACCAACATCACGCGATGATTATGCGAGTGTTTCTGGAGGAAGTTGGCAATCACTGGCAAGGCGTCGTATTTAATTTCCGCCGGGGCCTGCAGAGTGGTGCCTTACGGCTCACATTTGGTACGGATGACTCACTTTTCATCGGCATGTCGGCTCGTGGATGGGGCAGCATCGGGCCTGACGCTTTTGGCTTGCAGCGCCTGGTATGGAAGGGTTTAACACCGTTTGAAGTACACGAGATGCACGCTAAACCCAACGGCTTCGAGCTTACTTTCACCGAGCCTGTTGATCGACAAAGCGCTGAGGATCCGGCATCGTACCGCATGGAAAGCTACACCTACGAGCTAAGCAGCAGATATGGCGGGCCCGAGGACGACAAGATAGAAGTGAACATCACGTCTGCCACGGTTGCCGATGACGGACTGAGCGTTCGTCTGACGATCGATCCCATTCGCGCTGGATATGTGCACGAATTACATCTCGCGGGCGTACGTAACGTCGAAGGCGCCAATCTCCTGCATACCGAGGCTTACTACACGCTCGTCAATATTCCGGAAAGGTAGACACGTAGTAATAAACCCCCACCTGCACGGGAGCCAAACCATGCAAGCATCGAGATTCACCACATGCTCCTTCCTCATACTTGCCCTTGGGATGGCGGTCACCGTCGCCCTGTCACAACAGGATCCAACAGCCACTGAAGTCTGGAATCCGGTGCCCCCCAAGATCGATCCTGGGCACACCGCGCGAGCCCCTTCAGACGCGGTAGTGCTGTTTGATGGAATAGACCTGTCGGAATGGTCAGGTCGTAACGGCACTCCCGAGTGGGAAGTCGAGGAAGGTGCCTTTACGGTAGTGCCAGGCACCGGGGACTTGGCTACCCGGGCAACATTCGGCGACGTTCAACTCCACCTCGAATGGAAAACCCCCTTAGTGCTGACAGGGGAAGGTCAAGAACGCGGCAACAGCGGCGTATTTCTCATGGGCTTGTATGAGGTGCAGGTACTCGATTCCTATGAAAGCCACACCTATTCGAACGGCCAGGCGGGCAGCATCTATAAGCAATACATCCCGACGGTTAATGCAACACGAGCGCCTGGCGAGTGGCAAAGCTACGACATTATTTTCACCGCACCGCGCTTTACTTCAAACGGGCAACTCGAAGAGCCAGCGACCATGACTGTGCTTCACAATGGCATATTGATCCACAATCACGTCACGCTACATGGTCCCACCACATACATCGGCAGGCCCGAATACGAAGCCCACGAAAGCAAGCTTCCTCTAACGCTGCAGGATCATGGGAATCTGGTCAGCTTTCGCAATATTTGGGTCCGCGAGCTGCAAAATTGACCTATATTTCTCCGGCGCTTACATCAGAAGGGTTTACGGGTACCGTGTGCACGCCAATTTCGATGACCACTTTCAGTGGACCAGCAAGATTCGTTCGTTCGGCGGGTGAAGGTATTCGACCCCACGGCTAGTGACTATGTGGTTCCCCTCGATGTTAATCGACACCGGGAACCTAGGCCTTTCCGGTAGGTTAGTGTGCACCATGTACTCAAACGAGAAGAAGTTGTTCTCCTGAATGATCAGGTGCGACCGGTCGAGACGAAACGGCGACACGGAGGGCCCGACGGTAATCAGGCTGCCCCCGTTGTTGCCCTGGCTGTGCAGGTCGATAGAGAACCCTGAACGTTCCTCGTTAATTAGTGCTTCTTGTATACGCACGTAGTCCTCAGTGCCAACGTCTTTGAACGGCGTGTAGATATAGTCCGCAGCTTCAAGAGCGGCAACAATATCGGCTAGCGTTTTCTCGGCGGTCTTACCAATCTCTATTTCCTCACGAATGATCGCCCTCGCTGCGATCGCCTGATCGTAGGCGTACTGGATGTCCTCCGGCACTGTCTCTTCTCCTTCCCTCAACAAATAAGCATTTCGCTTGTAGTCAGTGCTGAAGTAGTCGAGGTACTGAAGACTGACGTCAAAGGTTAGGAAGTCACCCCTCTGAATCACATAGTCGTCGTGGTGGATCCACCATCGAACATCTGGCGGGTCGATTGGCAATGACACGTGTGAGTAGAGTATCCGCGGGATACTGACACCCATTTCGTTATCGAAGTCCATGCCGCGTTTGGCAAACTCCTCACGCACCCACCAGCCAATCTCACCAAGCGTCGTAACGCCTGGCTCAATCACCTCGTTACTCAAGGCACGCTCGAGGATTTGGCGGTGGATTTCCAGCGCGTTAGCAAAAGCAACGATCTCCCGCTGCACTCTGCGCACACGGAAATCGGTAATCACGTTTTCCGCGGAGATAATACGTGCCGAGTATTCTGGGCCTAGAATACGTACGAGCTTTTCCCATTGAGAATGAGAGATGCCGTCGGCAATGGAGAGCCAATCCGACGTGTTGACCGCGATGACCTCAGGGTCTCGCTCGGCCACGAACTCGCGCAGTTCGTTGTAAACGGCAAAATCCTGTGTCCGATAGTTATAGCCCTCAATCGCCATGGCTATATCTCGCGAGCCGTAGATGTCGAAGAAGTCGGGATGCCCGCCTCCTCCGAAGAGAGCGCGTTCGATTCTGTCTCCACCTCGATCGGTGAAGATCGCATAACCTGAAATCGAACCAAAATGAGCTTGCATCGGGTCAGGATCTCCCCCACGGGCTACATGGATCCACATGTCAACGTCGTTGTCACGCATTGCATCCGGCAAGATCAGGTCCAGTTTTTCCTTTCGGATCAGGTGGAGAATCTCGGCTCGTTCTCGAGCCGTTTGCACAATTTGCGGAACGGCTGTCGCAGACAGCGTGAGTAGCGACGTGAAAAAAAATAGAATGGTTCGAACTATCATTATGTTTTCCTCAGGTTCGTTGGGATCACACTAATGTATCGAAACCAACCCAACAGACAGGACACACGCAAGAAATGTCTCTAACAAAAGTAGCGTTTTCCTTGTTGGTAGTTATGGTGCTGCTACCTGCGGCCATCGGCAGGCCACAAGCCTTCCAGCAACCCTACGGCATCGAGTCGCAAAACGACATTGAGAACATTGCACCCATAAGACAGCAAATACTGATGGAAGAAGAGTGGCTGCGCTGGCGGAAGAAACACATCGTTCCTGAGGTAATGCGACGCGTGGGGGTCGACGTGTGGCTGATCGGTGAGGAAGACGGCGCCCTTTATTACTCGTTGGTACCGGCCAATTATGAAGGCTTAGTATCACAACGATATGACGCATTGATCTTTATAGATAAGGGTGCAGACGATGGTGTCGAGTCTTTGGCAATTGATGCCAGCGAAGTTGCCGATCTCATAAACAGCCATGATCCCAGCCACATAGGTGTCAGCCGTGGTTCACGAGAGCAATTTGCCGAGATCGTTGGCAGCGAAATGGCCGCACGCTTTGTCGTCAGCCGTGACCTGCGTACCGGATTCCTGGAGAAAAGAAACCCCGAGGAAGTCAGTGCCTTCAACCACGTGGCGCGGGTCGCCTACGACATTATCGCTGAGGCATTCTCGAATAGGGTCGTTGTGCCGGACGTCACTACGACCGACGATCTGAACTGGTGGATCCGTCAGCGTTACCGCGACCTGGGGCTCGAAACCAGCGACCATCCAACGATCACGATCCAACGAAGCCGACTTGAGCGTCCTAAGTATGAAGAGGATGACGAACACTTCACCATTGAGGTGCCACCTCGCAATGGTTACAACATGATCATTAGGCGTGGAGACATGATCAGCGTGGATACCGGAATCAACTATTTCGGCGTTGGAACGGACACGCAGCAAGTCGCCTATGTGCTGAAGGAAGGCGAGGCGGATGCACCCGAAGGATTACAAGTAGCACTCAACAACACCAATCGTCTTCAAATACACTTTGCTAACGCTTTCGCGGCCGGCAAACCATCGAATGACATTGTCAACGATGCTCTTGAGGCTGCCTGGGACGACGGCTTGCGACCATCGATCTACTCACATCCGCTGCCGTATTATCTTCGGCGATACAGCTTGAATGGGGGGTTTATCAAGATGCGCTATGGGGCCGGACCTGGCCTGGGGGGTGGCGAACTGGTTGAACCGGCGCCATTGCTACCACCGGGAGGATATCCGGTCTACGCCAACACGACATACGCCATGGAGTTGCACACGTGGACATCTGTCCCGGAATGGGGTGGCCAGGATGTCCGCATTACACTGGAGCAAAATGTAGCCATGACCGAGGACCGGCTTGTTTTTCTCGGCGGCCGCCAGGTCGAGTGGTACATCATTAAGTAATGCCGGGAGAGAACGCCATTCCGGATACGCTGGAAATGCCGTCCAAGACAGCGAAATTGGGGGTCGGCACCGTGGGGGTATTGCTTGTCTTCGCAGCTGTAGTGCAATACAACGATCCTGATCCTTATGCTTGGCTGGTGCTTTACCTTGCCGCAGCGGGTGTCTCTTTCGCCGCGTTGTGGTTTCCGGACTTGTGGAAAATACCGGCAGTGGTTGCGGTGGGGGCCTTCGTTTGGGCAGCCACACTAGTACCCACAGTTACGCAAACCTCATTCCCAGACCTTTTTCAATCCTGGGAGATGATGAGCAGAGAAATGGAAGAAGGACGCGAGTTCTTGGGCCTTCTATCGGTTGCATCCTGGACTACGTATCTTGTCCATCGGGGCCGCAAAACCCAACAATGAAACACCTGTCGAGAGGAACAAAACTGATGACCGGACCCTATGAAATCAGATTACGAGCATTCGCCTTCTTGTCCTGTTTAGCATTGCTCGCTATCCCTAGTGGCGCCATAGCGCAGACCCTCGAGGAGCGCATACAGAAAGGGCAGCAACTGCTCCAGGAGGGTCAACTCGAGCAAGCACTGGCGGAACTGCAGCAAGCCCTCGAGGAGGCTCCGGAGTATGTGCCAGCTTTGTATTTCGCCGGGACGACGCTCGGACGTCTCCGACGATTCGATGAAGCCTTTGACCTTCTCACTCAGGCCGCAAAGCTAGACCCGGGTAACGCCCCGATCCACCAGGGGGCCATGATCGCCGCATTTCAAGGCCAACGTTTTGAAGACGCCTGGGATCAAGCAATTCTCGCTGCCCAGTCGGGGCAAGACATGTCCGCGTATTTCAAGCAAATCGAAGCAGTTTCGCCGCGCCCTGATGACTTCGATGTTCGCCTCGCTGCGCCACGTGTTTTTGTTGCCGACCTGGACATGACCCGACTAATTACCGCGGACTTATCGCCCAGTTCTTTTTTAGACACCAGCTCTGTTGAGATGAACCGTGCGCAACAAGAACTCCCAGAAGTTCGTCGTCTGTATATTCTTGCGCTTGTGGAATCAAAACATTTCGCGGCCGTCAGCCAGGTAGCCTTGGCCACCCATGTGCTCTTAGTCCAAGCGGACACCTTCGAAGATGGGGAAATTAACGGCTACTTTAAATTGGTACACCCAACTTCCGGTGACGAAATTTACTCGCGGCAGATGTCACTGTCCGACATCACTACACCGAGCGCCATACGAAGCGATGTCGCCGTGCATATCAGGTACCTTGAAACTTGGCTTGAACAGCAAGGCCAGGAGCATGGAGATAAGGTCAAATGAAGGGGAGTTTCAGCACAACTAGAACCGCTTTGGTAGGTGGTGGGTTGTTGGCCCTCATACTCACGATGGGCAATTTGTCGAGCGCGCAACCGGTCGTGAGCCAAGACGTGCGCATGCTCGATGCCAAAGCTCGCTGGGAAACACTCAACCTTATCCGGCGCGATAAGTTCAACCTGATCTTGCCGGGAGCGATGCGTGATAACGGCATCGATATGTGGATCCACTCGATCCGCATGGGCAACCCCGACCCGTTGGAACACGATCTAGGGGCCGAATTTGGAACGTTTGTTTTTGCCGATCGCGGGGGCGATAGAATCGAACGCATCGCGTTAAGCCCATTCCAACTGCAAGATCGGTCTGTATACGACACAGTTGGATCGATCGAAGATCTCCGGACCCTGGTCGAGGAACGCGATCCGCGGCGCATAGCAATCAATAGCTCGAAATGGATCGGCGTTGCCGACGGCATGTCGCACACCGACTACCAGAATCTTGTGGAAACAATCGGACCGGTTTATGCCGATCGACTGGTATCAGCGGACCAGCTCATAACCGACTTCCGTGTACGTCGAGTAGAGCGAGAGATCGCCGCTTTTTCCACAGCTGGTGAAATGACTCGACGCACGTTGGAGAGAGCACTATCAAATGAGGTCGTTGTGCCTGGGGTCACCACCAGCCGGGACGTGGGCTGGTGGGTACAGGAGAGGCTGTTAGAGATGGGTGTGCGGCCATCATTTGGGATTAGCACCCCTGGGGTCTCCCGAACTGCAGCAGGGGGCCGTGGGCCACGGAGAAGCCGGGACGGAGCCATTCAACGCGGAGATTTCCTCTCTTATGACATGGGAATCCGCTACCTGAACTTCGGCACCGACTTCAAGCGCCACGCTTACGTGTTGCGCGAGGAAGAAACCGCTCCGCCAGCTGACATCCAACACGCCTGGGACATGGGCTACCAGGCCCGGCAGATCATCGAAAACAACATCAAAGTTGGACGTACGGCCGGTGAGACATTGGCATACCTTGTCGAGGTTCTGGAGGCAGCAGGGTACGTTTACACACCCTTCGTCGATGACAGCCGCGATCGCGACATCATCAACGCGATGGGCGAGGATCCTCGTACTGGTATTTCCATTGACTGCCACACCGTCGGCAATACCGGGAACAGCGAGGCAGCAGTGGGACCATCGTTCGCACCGTTCCGCCCCGATCGTGCACACGTCATGATCCAACCAGACAACATCTTCTCGCTGGAATTCGTGGTGCATTCCGTCATGGACGATGGAACACGCATGTCGATCAACTTTGAGGACAACGCCATCGTTACGGTCCATGGCGTCGAATGGCTCTATCCTCCGAATCCGAGGATTCTGTTAATCCGCTGAGCTTATTTTTATTTGAGCCAGCGACGTCCGTTGATGAGCCTTTTTTCAACTCGTGGGATCTTTTCGTCACGCATCGCCGCATGATAGGCAAAGCTAGCGAGAATGGCTGCATTGCCCATCAAGTCTTCGGCAACAAGCCGATCGTACACATCCATATTCGAATGCCATGTCGTGGTGAAGTACTCAAGATCGTCCTGCAGGAACTTAAATCCTGGGAGGCCAACCGCATTGAACGAGTCACTATCGGTGCCCCGGGTGTTAACTGGAATAAGGTGGGTGAGCCCGAGGTTGTTGAAAGGCTTCATCCATTCGGTGAAGATTGGCACAACCAAGGGGTTGCCTTCGAGGAAGATTCCGCGGAAGCGACCGTACCAGTCAGTATTGAAATAGACCGATAGGTTGTCGTAGTCGGGCAAAGGTTCGCCGGTTTCCCAGTTGGCGAAGTGGTTGTTGATGTAGCTGCGGGACCCCAAATGCCCGGCCTCCTCCGAGCCCCACAACACAGCGCGAATCGTACGTCGCGGTTGGGCTCCGATCGAGTGGAGAACGCGCATCGTCTCCATGACTACAGCACTGCCAGAGGCATTGTCGGTAGCCCCTGTGCCAGCTGATTCGGCATCGAAGTGCCCGCCGATCATTACGGTCTCATGGGCAAGGTCAGTTCCAGGAATCTCGGCAACTAAATTGTAGTCCTGCAGATCTTCCTCGTCGTAATGGATCCTCACTTCAGCCTCGATTGCGACCTCGACACCTCTCTCGAGAAGTCGCACAACACGATTGTAATGCTCGGGTGCGACGATTACCTGCGGCATAGGTTTAGGGTCAGCAGGGGAAATTGGCGCGCCTCCGACGACGCGTACAGTTCCCTTGTCGAAAGCCCCCAGGTTCGTTCCCATGCCCGGGGAAACGAGCAGTGACGCTCCGGCCGTTTCGAGAAACGCCTCGATCCGTTCTAGAGGCAGAGGGTCGCCTAACGGGCTGGCTGTCGGGGGTACATATACCGCCGTGGCAGGCTCCGATTGCGGCAAGACAAAGAACCGTGACCAGTCGTCGAGCTGTGCTTGAGTGAAGCGCTCACCGCTTGGTTCAAAACCCGGGACGAGTTTACGCTCGGGAGCAACGAAGACGACTTTGCCGCGTACCTCGGCCCGGTAGGCCTCCAACTCTGCTTCGGATCGGATCGCCGCTGCATTGACGAAAACCGCTGTGCTTGTAATGCGCCCTTCTGTCCCGCGTGACCAGGGTACCGGGTACGCAATTATTGTCATGTACTCGGGGCCAAGCATGTGCACCGAGGTGTAGCGGTTCTCCCACCCAAGCCCGACGGGACCGAACGACTCAATTTGGGCATCAAATCCAAACTCTTTAAATTTTTCCTGCGCCCACTGGATCGCCCTATTGTATGAGGGTGAGTTCGAGAAGCGAGGCCCGTAAACATCCGCCAGAGTGCCGGCAACATCCATCACCTGGGAATTGCCAAACGCTTCGGCCTTAATCCGTTCGATAACCTCATAGTCCACTGGTTCTTGGACACTAGCCCCAGCAGCGACAATCAATGGCCAGGAAAATAGCCCAACAAATATGGCCTTTAAGTAATGCATTAATCTCCTCACTATTTGGCGAGACGGTATTCAGACTCATCCATTGTTATAGATCTTCGTGCCACGTATACCTCGGAGAGTACTCTGCCAGTTACCAACAGAAGAAAGACCGTAAGCAGCGGTTGGCATTCATGAGTATTATCCGGTGCTACCAGACACATACCATCAACTCCTAAGGGCCTTAGAAAAACAACGCTCAGCTAAACTGCCCCGGCGCTTATTATGTGAGCTGGATGACCCGCTGAGTGACTCGACAGAAGGAAACAACCTTGGAATACCGTGCATTAGGACGCACCGGTGTCAAAGTTTCTCCACTTGGCCTCGGAACCGACAACTTCGGCGACGCAACCTCCGAGGAGGAAGCCCGGAAGATCATCAATCGAACCCTCGATGCCGGCATCAACCTGATCGACACTGGTGACACCTATTGCGAGGGTGCAAGCGAGCGCATCATCGGGCGAGCCCTTAAAGACAACAAAAAAAGACACCAAGTTTTCGTCGCCACAAAGGTTGACCATGGACGGCGTCGCGTCGGTATGTCGTACGAGGAGTACAAACCGGCAGAGAATGTCGATAGCGCACTGCCAAGCATGGAGGCCGACTCCCTGGGCCCTAATGAGTTCGGCCACTCGCGGCTCAATATCATCCGAACCTGTGAAGACTCTTTGCGGCGGCTTCAAACTGACTACATCGATTTGTTACAACTCCACCGACAAACACCTGAGCTACCGATCGAGGAGACACTCGGGGCTCTGACAGATCTGGTACGGCAGGGGAAAGTCCGTTACATCGGGACATCAACCCACCCTTCTTGGGCCGTCGTGGAAGCGATTATGTTCAGTGAGATAAAAAATTGTGTCCGCATTGCCACAGAGCAGCCACCCTACAACCTTTTAGATCGACGTATCGAAAACGAGCTGATTCCAATGGCGCAGCGATACGGTGTCGGACTAATCACTTGGGGCCCGCTCGCCATGGGCATCCTTGCCGGCCGGTACACGGATGCGAGTGACTTTCCGGAAGGCTCGCGTGCCGTTACTCGTGGTGGTTTCTACGCTAAGCGCGTCAACGAAAAAGGGGTTGAGATCGGCGTCGAGTTTATGAAGCTGGCTGACAAGGCTGGGATTCCGCCGGCCCAGTTAGCGCTACTGTGGTCCAAGGACCAACCAGGGATCACTGCCCCACTAATGGGTACTCGAACCCTGGAGCATCTGGAAACCCTTCTACCAGTGCTGGAGATGGATCTCAGTAACGAGCTTCGAGAGGCATGCGACAAACTGGTCCCCCCAGGCAGTTTCGTTGCTGATTTTCACAACACCTCATACTGGAACAAGGCGCGTGTCCTGGAATGACTTTCAAGGATTGCACCCCACTATTGAAGCCATGATCTTAGCTGCGGGTACTGCCGCCTGAATAAGTAAAAATTCCAGCACTTTCACATCCAATGTGCCCTCGCCGAGGTTAACCAAGGAGTCAGTAAAGTAGGGTTTAGGTGAAACGTGTAGAGATCGATGCGATTCTGAATCGCCCAACATTGCCCCTTATGCTTGGCCAGGAGAAAGATCATGAAGAAGCAAATCCTTGCAATACTCGCATCTTTGGTCACCATCATCTCGGGGGCCCAAGCATCTGCGCAAGAAGCCCAGGCGCGGGCAGAAATGCTCGACCTGATCCAAAGAGAGAAGTTCGACGTGGTGCTCCCCGGCGTGATGCGGGACAACGGTATAGACATGTGGATTCATGTCATCCGCGATGGCAACCCTGACGCGCTAGCACTCGATCTTGGTGGAACCGCCGGCTATTTCATTTTTACCGATCGCGGTGGTGACAGGATCGAGCGTGCCGTGCTTGCCGGCCGTGGCCAAGGAATGTACACGAGCGGCGCGTACGACATCTTTGCTTGGAACGACTGGAATGCCTGGTATCCCAACCACAATGCTACGGAATTGCGTCAATTTATTGAGGAACGGGACCCGGAGCGGATCGCCGTCAACACGTCCGCGTGGCTTGCAGCGGCTGACGGCCTGTCGCATTCTGGGTATCAGCAGCTTGTGGAAGCAATCGGCGAGACTTACGCCTCCCGGCTTGTCTCCAGCGAGAATCTCATCACCGACTTCCGAGTACGCCGGGTTCAATCGGAGATCGTCGCCTTCGCCCAGGCCGGTGACATGACCCGTCGGATCCTGGAGCGAGCCTTATCACGCGAAGTTATTACGCCTGGAATTACAACCGGTGAAGACGTCGCCTGGTGGGTGCAAGAACGCTTGTTAGAGGCCGGTCTGGGATCTTCGTTCGGCCTCACTAGACCCATAGTGATTCATTCCGCCCTCGCAGAGCCCCAAGAATACCGCTCAAGCACATACGCTTTTCAGCGAGGCGACCTGCTGCAGTTCGACACGGGGGTGAAATACCTCAATTTCGGTACCGACATGAAGCGAAACGCCTACCTGCTGCGAGAAGGTGAAACAGTTCTGCCAGAGGACATTAGGCATGCCTGGGATGAAGGCCGCCGGGCCCGCGACATCATGCGACGAAACATTCGAACAGGCCGCACCGCACGTGAAACACTCGCTGCGGTCGTCGCGGCGCTCGAGGCCGAAGGGTTTGTATACACACCTTTCGTCAACTTTGGTGAAATCGACAGGCAGATCGTCGAGAGCTTTGACCAACCCAGTGTGACTGGTATTTCGATCGATTGTCATGTCGTCGGCAATACGGGCAACAGCCAAGTGGCGGTCGGTCCTTCGTTTGCACCGTTCCGCGAACTCCGAGCCAACCTCATGATTCAGTCCAACAACATCTTCTCATTCGAGTTCATAACCCACACGGCTCTGCCATCATTCGGCGACCAGCGCTTACGAATCAACTTCGAAGACAACGTCATAGTTACGAATCAGGGCGTCGAGTTGTTGTATCCACGCAACGAAAGAATTTTGCTGATCCGCTAGTCCGCACTTCTCAAGAGATCACCGCTGAAGGCACAGTGACGAGAACCTCTTCTGTCCAGCTATTGGTAGAAGTTGATTCGTAAGCGCCGATAACGTTGTGTAAGGTCGATCACCTGGTCGGCGAAAGCAATCCGTTCCATGTTGAGCAACAAATCAGCCCCGTCTCGGGCGGCGCGCTTGTCAATTACCCTAGTTATATTCCCGTCACGAATTACCTCATAGTCAGCCATGTTGCCCGCGAATATCGCGGTGTCGGTTCCGGTGCTGCCATCGAGGAAATCCTTGCCACCGTTGCCACGTAACATGTTGTCGCCAGCGTTTCCCAAGAAAATATTGTCCCAGTCATTGCCAATTAAACCAGCATCGTTGTCACCCGTGAGGGTTACATCTTTGAGATGCTGTGACTTGGCCGTATACCGCAGATCCGGATCGAACTGGAGCGAAAACGCGCCTGTAAATTCCGATGGCAGCTCGGGAGTATAGGTCAGGAATGGAGGGAAGAATTCCTGGAGGATAGCCAGCCCTTCGGGGTCGAGATTGCGCAGACCAGCCCGCCCCCGCGCGCCATAGATGCCAAAGTGTGATGTGCCGTCCGGGATGCGCCCAGTCTCAATAGGGCGGCCCTCATAAACGGTCGGCGGCACGGTCCACAGATCCAGATAGTTGTCATATATCGCCGCGACGTATTCGTTAGGCTCGTTTTCAAGGTCGTCCTGCCGACCTTGCCAGAGACCGCGCTCCATAGCCACGTCTGTGATACGGATCAAGTCAAGTTGCATCTGCGGCAACGCCGGCTTGATGCCATAGTCATGCACCATATGTAGGACTTCCTCGAACGAAGCGTCCCTGGTGCGGTGCGCCATGTAGTCTTCGTGCCCTTCGACAGGAGACTCGTTGGCACGCAGATCTTGCATTCCAAGGGCGACGCGGCGTAACGGTCCTCGAAAAGCTTCGCGCATATCGGGCTCGGTGTTAAACAGAGTTAATGTTGCGCGATTATCCGCCATTGTGTTGGCTACAATGCTTTTGTCGGCACCATATCGAGTCCCTGGAACGTCTGTGAGTATGTGCTCGAGAACATTCCGGGCCTTGAGGATGCGTGCTTCGCTCCACCCATCCTGGGCCAGGATATGGATTGGTTTGCTGTTCGGCGCAACGACCTTCGTATAGCGAACGAACACATCCCTAAAAACCGATGGCACATTATCGGGCAACAGTACGATGCCATTGGGCGATGTAGAGATATCTATATCAGGCAAAGTCTCCCCCCGTTGCGGGGAAAGTCCCCCCGCTGTTCCAATCATGGCGGCAGCAATTAGCAGCGGTGTAAATAAACTCATTCTTGCTCCTTACGGGTTGTTCTGACCCTGGAAGCTAAAATACAAAGCAGTTCAAACATAAGGTTGCAGGCAACAACGGCCGTGTTTCCGGTTGGATCGAGCGGTGGAGACACTTCATTGATGTCAGCCCCCACCAGGTCTAACCCTTCCATGCCTCGCAACAACAACTGCACGTCACGCACGGTCATTCCACCAGGTTCCAGGCCTCCAACGCCGGGCGCGAACGCTGGGTCGATGGCGTCCATGTCGACGGTAATGTAGGTCGGCAGGCCGCTTAAAGTCTCTCTGGCCGCATTCATGATGCCATTTGCCCCGAGTTCATAAACATCGTCGATCGTCATGATCGTGATGCCTTGCTCACGAGCCCAGTCAAGTTCATCCGCTGAAAACAACGTACCGCGGATCCCGATTTGAATAATGTGTGATGGCTCCAGCAAACCTTCCTCGATGGCTCGTCGAATCGGAGTTCCGTTCGCATAGATCTGGCCGAACATACGGTCTTGTGTGTCGGAATGGGCATCAATTTGCAGTAGGCCAACGGGCGCGTCCCCGGCAACCGCCCGCAGAATTGGCAAAGTGATCGTGTGATCTCCTCCCGCAACTAGAGGCAATGCGCCAGCTGCACGAATAGCCGAGAAAAAAGACTCGATACTTTCGAGACTGGCGGACATGTCAAGGGGGTTAATCGGTGCATCCCCAACGTCGCCGATGCGACAAATCTCAAAAGGTGCAATGTTCGTCGAGTAGTGAGCCTGCCGTATAAGGCGAGACATTTCGCGCATTTGCGCCGGCCCGTGTCGAGCTCCGGCACGGAACGACGAACCACCATCGAAGGGAACACCTGCCAGAGCGATGTCGAGGCCATCGAACCCCTCGCAGAGCTGTGCTCGCATTAAGGTAGCCACTTGGGCGGAACGTGGCACGCTGTTTACATCAACTTGTTGGAAGTGGTGTTTTTCGGTGTTTTTCATTGAACATCCTGAGAGTCTTGATTGCCCATCGTCGGTGCGATGCCGTGAGGTGTCAAGTGGACGAAGGATGTTAGCTCCCGGCTCACTCCGCTAACCCCTACCCACCGTCCTTGCCAGGCCGTTCATGTATCAGTATTGTGCGCGATTGGTCCCAATGACTTTGGAATCACGGCCGACGCTTCCGTTAGCCCCTCTTTGGCTACATCCTTGCCTTAGAAGTTGTGTACTGCACCAGATTGATGACAATCGAATGATTAGCCTGATTCTCACCCCCCGTAGGATCTCATGGAATACCGGGAGCTAGGCCGCACAGGCATTAAAGTCTCACCATTGTGCTTCGGCACCGACAACTTCGCAGACCCTACCCCTGAGCCCGAGTGCGTCGAGATGCTCAATCGAGCACTCGACGCCGGCATCAATTTACTGGATACCGGCGACATTTACGCCGATGGAGAAGGTGAGCGCATCATTGGCAGGGCCCTGAAAGAAAACGGGCGCCGGCACTCGGTACTGATATCCACAAAGATCGATCACGTGCCCGGTCTCAATCTAGACACGAGTTCTCCCGGCACCAATGCCAACGACCACGGCCATTCACGCCTCAACATCATCAGAGGCTGTGAGCAAACACTGAAACGTCTACAGACCGACTATATTGACCTCTATCAGATGCATAGACCATCGCCTGAGATCCCAATTGATGAGACGCTAGGCGCGCTCGACGATTTGGTTCGGCAGGGGAAAATTCGCTATATCGGCTGCTCGACACACCCAGCTTGGATGGTTATGGAAGCGTTGTATGTAAGTGAGTTAAAAGGCTATGCCCGGTACGTCTCCGAGCAACCACCGTACAACCTGCTCGACCGCCGCATCGAGAACGAACTTATTCCGGTCTGCCAAAAATGGGGTCTCGGGATCATCAGTTGGGCACCGATGGCCCAAGCGGTGCTCGCCGGTCGCTACAACGACCCCGAGGAATACCCCGAGGAGTCACGCGCTGCCCTGCGCGGTGGCTATTATGCGGACCGCGTAACGGAGCGTGGCATCGCCGTAGCGCGGAAGTTCGCTGAGCTAGCGGACCAGATCGAGCTCACTCCAGCTCAGTTCGCGGTTCTCTGGTGTAAAGACCAACCTGGGATCACTGCACCGCTGGTCGGGCCGCGCACCCTAAAACAGCTCGAGCAACTCATTCCTCTTCTTGACATCGAGCTTCCCCTTGAACTGCGCACGATGTGTGACCAGCTGGTTCCGCCGGGCAGTGCGGTCGCCGATTTTCACAATACCGCTAATTGGATGAAGATGAAGGTATGAGCCATTGACCACGCTAGGGCATTCTGACCTGATCAGCCTATTCGAGGAGTTTCGCGCTTCATTGGTACCAGAAACCAACGATGGGATTCCCGATTACACGCCGCCAGCAATGCAGCGCAAGCGCGAAGAACTTCAAGTATTTAGAGACCTGCTAGCGTCGTATGACATCGCGCACTGGAAAGTCAGTGAACAAGTCGACTATCACGTGGTCCGCGCCGAGTTAAACGGTGTAGCCTTCGATCATGAAGTTCTGCGGCCCTGGGCCCGCGATCCCGGCTTTTACAACATCACCGACGGAGTTTATCCAAGGCTGTTGGTGCACTACTCGCGGATGAACGATGACTGGTCGCCGCGAGTTCCTCGCTTGCCCGTTGCCGACGATGCGATCAGCCAGCTACGTACAAAGTTGCAGTGCGTCCCCACCGTGCTCGACCAGGCCCGTAGCAACCTGTCAGAGATAGCTGATGACCTAGCAACCGTGGCAATTCGGGTACAGGAACGCGAACTTGTCGTAATGCGCGAACTTGTGGACGAACTTGGCGCAAAACAGCCAGAGTTAGCAAACGATGCAGAGAAAGCACTCTCCGCTATGCGCCGATTCCGTGAGTGGCTCATCGACAATCAGGGCCGGATGTCAGCACCCGCCGGTATCGGCAAGGACAACTACAACCGATGGTTGAAGGACGTCCTGCTTGTCCCTCATGATTGGGACGAGCTGCTTACGACGATCTGTAACGACTACCATCGCGCCATTGCTTTCTTGAAGCTTGAGGAGCACAAAAACAGAGGCCTGCCCCCGTTCAAGCTCACCGCCAGCGAGGCTGAGAACCTCAATCGGCAGGGGGCTGCAGCGCAAGAGCTACTGGCCTTTCTGCGAGATGGCGAGATCATTACCGTTCCGGACAGTTTGGAGCCACTGCCCCCTGCCCACTACCCACGTACTTGGGGGATGAGTGCCTATCTTAGACCTCACTACCGAGGCTTCTTTGAGCAGTGTTCTGATCGTGAGCCAATGACACAGATCACGCATACATTCTTTGGGCACTACTATGTACACGATAGGACGATCTGGTACCAGGATGGCAATAGTCGGCCGATCCGAGACACTATTCGTCTATTCGACATGCATGAGTCACGGTCTGAGGCGCTATCGTTCGGCGTCGAGGAAATGATGCTGCAGCTCGGCATACTCGATAATCGGCCACGAGCTAAGGAAATTACTTACATCTGGATGGCGTTTCGCGCGGCGCGTGCTATTTCGGACCTCAAAATGCACGCCAACGAATACACCATGCAGGACGGAATCAATGGGTTCGTCGAAAAGCTTCCCTACCCGTGGGCTGATGCCGACAGCGATGCCGTGTGGTGGGATATTGAAGAGGCATTACGCGCGCCAGCACACTCCGTGAGTTATGTAGGTGGCAAGAACATGATCCTGCAGCTACTGGCTGAATGCGCGCAGCTTCAGGGGGGCGAGTTTAAGTTGAAACGCTTCATGGATGATTTCATGGGCGGCGGTATTATTCCGATTTCTCTGACCCGCTGGGAAATGACCGGGAACGAAGACGAGCTCACCACTTTGCTCGCTTAACCCTTCCAACTTCTCCAGCGCAGGAATTTAGCTGAGGTAAGAACAAAGTGCTTATCGACTGGGTGGTCGTTGCAGCGTATCTGATCGGTGTGACTCTACTCGGCACTTCGGCTGCTCGTCGCGTGAAGACTTCTTCGAACTTCTTCATCAGCGATCGCCAATCCGGCAAGCTCCTGATGACGTTCTTCTCCTTTGGCACGGGGACGAATACTGACCAGGCAATCGGCGTTGCATCAAAGACATACACGGTCGGTGCATCGGGTATTTGGTACCAGTGGCTGTGGCTGTTCTCCACGCCGTTCTACTGGCTGCTAGCACCACTGTTCCGACGCATGCGCGCGGTAACTACGTCTGACTACCTTTTAATTCGCTACGGTCGGAGCGTAGCCGTACTTTTCGCGGTTGTCGGCATGTTCCAGCTGTCTGTGAATATCGGTGTTGTCCTCAAGGCTACTGCCGCCCTGATCGCTCCAGTTTCCGGTGGGGCAATTAGCCCGGAGATGGCGATCATCGGCATGACTATTTTGTTTGTCATCTACGGCGTCGCTGGCGGATTGAATGCGGCGATCCTAACGGACGCAGTTCAGGGCGTTCTCACTATTGTACTTTCGTTTCTAATTCTGCCATTTGCCCTAAATGCAGTCGGCGGTTTAGAGGGACTGCGCGCTCGCGCTTCAGTTGATAATCCGGAGCTTTTCTCGATTGTTGCTCCCAGTGATATCACCGTCCTTTACGTCGTCGTCCTCGCTCTTAACGGACTCATCGGGTGGGTTGCCACGCCATACTCGATGCAAATGATTGGCGCCGGAAGAACGGAAGATGACGCACGTGTGGGTCTAGTTGTCGGCATGTTTCTCAAGCGCATCGTCACCATCGCCTGGGTGCTGACTGCCATGTGCGCTGTAGGCTATTACGCTGGCACAACGGTGAACCCAGACCATGTCTACGGTTTGATGGCCAGGGACCTACTACCGCAGATCGCGCCTGGGCTGATCGGATTGTTTATCGCTTCGGTGCTAGCGGCGGTCATGAGCTCATGTGACTGTTTGATGGTTGCAGCAGCCGCTCTTTTTACCGAAAACATCTATAAGCCTCTGATCCGTCCAGGTCGAAGCGAGCGCCACTACGTGCTAGTGGGCAGGCTGGCCTCGATCATCGTGGTGCTCGCCGGGCTATCCATCGCCTTCACGCTGCCAGGGGTTGTGAGGGGACTCGAAGTCTTCTGGATGGTAGGGGCGATGATGGGCTTGGCGATTTGGATGAGTTTCGTATGGCGACGAGCCACAGCCGCGGCCGCTTGGGCGTCAACGCTCGGCGGCTACGCAGCAGGGTTGTTCACCAGTGACATCGCTTTCATCGGCTGGAGCTTCAATAACCACTTTGCAGGATCCCTTCCAGAGTTCATGCTCTACGAAGGCAAGCTGTTTCTGCCGTGGCAAATGATTATCTACCTGACCGTCTCGCTGGTGATGATGGTGGCGGTTAGCTTTGTTACCCGGCCGCCCGACAAGAAGACGCTTGACAGAGTTTACGAGTGCCTGCGAACCCCAGTGTCGGAAGATGAACCAGAGGGAGAACCCCTCACGCTGCCAGCTGGTACCGCGCCAGCAACACGGTCAGTGCTGATCGCACATCCGGATTTCGAGATAATGCGACCCACCGCCTATACAGTGATTGGGTTCCTGGCGAGCTGCTTTATGGTCGTTGTGCTAATCGGATCCTTCATCTGGATCATTAGCTAGACGCAACACGGGCCTGTCTGAGTTGGTACTAAGCCCCTTTTCAACCAAGCTCCCCGCAGGTTTGCTTCTGAGTTTCTTCATCTAACTCGAGCATTGCCTGGAAAATGATAATGATAAGGCGCACTGATGAGATGGAGTCTCTACTCAGTTGAGAGCTCCGGCCAATCAGGCAAAGAGTCCAGATCAACGTTGCCACCCGACAGAATCACCCCAATGCGATCCGCGTGTCCCGAAATCTTCTTTTCCAACAGTGCCGCCACAGGCACCGCAGCACTTGGCTCGATGACGATTTTCATGGTTTCCCAAACCAGACGCATCGACCTAAGGATCGCGTCTTCCGACACTGTGACAATCTCGCTAACGTTCGCGGCGATGATCGGGAACGTATACTCGCCCAATGAAGTGCGTAGACCGTCGGCGATAGTCTGAGGATCAATTTGAGGAACGATGGTTCCTTCCTGAAAAGAACGCCACGCGTCGTCAGCCTTCTCCGGCTCGCAGCCGACAACCTTCGTACCGGTCGCTAATGCTGCAGCGGTCGAACAGGTGCCACTCAGGAGTCCACCACCACCCACTGGTGCCAACAAATAGTCAATATCGGGCACCTCTTCGAGCAACTCGAGGGCACAGGTTGCTTGACCGGCAATTGTTCTCAGGTCGTCGTACGGGTGCACGAGGTTGGCGCCAGTTTCTTCCTGTATTGCCAATGCCGTAGCGTCGTATTCTTCCGAGGTGGGAATACGATTATTCGACTCGACCCAGACAATGTTGCCGCCATAGCGTTGAACTGCTGCAACTTTCGATGCGACGGCGATTTTTGGCATGGCGATGTAAGCACTGACACCCCGTGCGCGGGCGGCAAGCGAAACCGCGGCGGCCTGATTACCAGAAGAACTAGTGACGATGCCACGCGCCGCATCCTCCCGTGACAGCGAAAGTAAGGCATTGAACGCACCCCTTACTTTGAAAGCTCCACTCTTCTGAAAGTTCTCACACTTGAAGAAAATGCGGCTACCGAACGCTGCATCCAGTGTCTCACTCGTTAAAATCGGCGTGCGATGAATGTATGGTTCGATTCGAGCGTGCGCAACGCGGATCTCTTCAACTGGGATGGCAATGGACCGGCCGGTCATAAGCAAACGCTCAAGTATTCGATCACAAAGGCCTCAACGAGGGAAATCGAGGATCGCATTTAGCTGGCTTCGCCCGCCAATTCTCTGGAGCCATGCCTCGTAAACAGTTGAAGACGCTTCAACGAAAGCCCGCGCGTCAGGATAGGTGACGCTGACTCCGGCGGCCTCCAGGTCACGTAGCCGCTCCTCATCAACTTCTGTGTAAAGCTGCCGTTCGTATGCTTCGAGATCTTTAAGTGTCTTGTCAACTAATTCTTGGAGATCTAGAGGCATGCTGTCGTAAAACGCTTTGCTCATAATCACAGGTGCTACTAAACGCAGCCAGCCAACTTGAGCCCAATAAGGCGCCACTTCATAGAATTTCTTCGAATAATAATTCGAATTGGCAGCCTCGGCGCCATCAATGACGCCTGTTTCGAGGGACGTGTATAGCTCGTTGTAAGCCATCGGCAGAGGATTAGCACCGAAGGCGGCAAACGCATCTAGATGTGGTGGACTTTCCATGGTTCGAATCTTGAGGCCTCCCAGATCAGCCATCGTGCCAATCGGCTTCTCCGTGGTCATGATGTGCCTCAAGCCAAATGTGAAGTAACCCATCAGATGGAAGCCTTCACGTTCAAGTGCAGGACGAAAACTCTCTCCTATTTCCGAATCGAGCACCGCGAACATGTGCTCGTTATCTTCAAACAAAAACGGCATCTCGAAGACATACATCTCGGGAACGAAAGTAGCCAGCGTCGAGTTCGAAGCCATCTGCATCTCGACTGTGCCGAGCTTCAACCCTTCGGTAACATCTCGATCGTTCCCGAGTGCCGCTGCTGCGAATAGTCTCGCCTCGACACGTCCAGGGGCGGCTTCATTGAGGACGTCAACAAAACGTTGCAGGGCCCGTGACCCCGGTTCATCCGCCGGGGCCGACGATGCCACTTTGATAATGAAGATATCGGGGGCACCCCTTACGCAAGAACTCACAAGCAGCACCGCTACCAGTAGCACGGCGCCTAAACCATGCCTTGTAGACATCGCGCCCTCCTCGCCCTTCACTGAAACATGTCCGGAATCCATAACACGACTGCTGGGAAGAAGGTTATCAGTAGTAATACAGCAAGCATTGACAGGACGATCGGTAGAATGAACGGCGTCGTTTCCCGAATGCTCTTGCCGGTAAGGCTACAAGAAACGAACAGGGTGGCACCGAACGGCGGCGTGACATAACCAATCGCCCACCCAACGGTCGTAACCACCCCAAAGTGAACCGGGTCTACGCCGAGATTCTGTGCGATCGGGAAGATGATCGGCAGTAACACGATCGTGGCCGAGAAGCTCTCCATCACCGCTCCGACCAATAAAAGAAGCGGGATGTAGAGGAGGAAGAATGTGCCGGGACCGCTCACTTGTGCCACGAAAGCCTTTGCTAACAAGGCTGGAACCTGGTGAACGGTAATTAACCAAGCAAACAGAAAAGCCGTCGTCTGTATAAACATGATGACTGTGGCGAGCTCCGCGGAGCGGGCGATGATACCCGGAAGGTCACTCAGCGAGATTTCTCTATAGACGAACATGCCGACACCCAGGCCGTACACAACCGCTACGACGGCAGCCTCGGTGGTGGTAAAAATCCCTCCGACGATGCCCACTAGAATAATCACTGGCATACCAAGCGCTGGCGCCGCCACTAAACCAGTGCGCACAACGCGCCGGAAGTCGACGTGCGTTTGCGTGCCCAGGTAGGCAGGGCCACCGCGGGCAGCATGCACGTACGTCACCACCATCAAGCCAAGACCGATTAACAACCCCGGAACAATACCCCCAAGAAAAAGCGCTGAAACCGAGGTGTTGGTAGTAAACCCAATCAGGATCATCAGCAAACTCGGGGGTATAACTGGGCCGATCGACCCTGCAGCGGCCTGCAATGCCGTCGCGAACCGCATATCGTAGCCACGCTCCTTCATCAGCGGCAACAGAATCGACCCAACCGCCGCAGTATCGGCGGTCGAAGAACCAGAAACCCCCGCAAAAGTCATTGACGCCGCAACGCAGACGAAACCCAAACTGCCGCGTATGAAACCGAAAAGTTCGGTCGTGAAGGCGACCAAGCGCGACGACATACCACCAGCAGCCATCAGTTGGCCGGCGAGCATAAATAGCGGGATTGCCATTAGTAGCCACGAATCGAGTCCGAAGAACATCCGCTGCGCGACGATCGAGATCGGCAATGTCCCATCCCATAGAATCGCAACCGTCGAGCCGGCACCGATCGCAAAAGCAATCGGCATGCCGATGAGAAAAAACACCACGATGGCGATAACAAGAATCGCGATCATCGCTGCACTTCTTCCCCCAAGTTCATTGGTCACCATCCATTGGCGGGCTCGCGCCATCGAATGCCGTCAGTACGAGACCAACCGATTCCAAAAACATCAAGAAACTACCGACAGGTATGGCCAAGTAGACAACCCAGATTGGTATCTGCAGTGCAGGTGTTCGTTGATTTAGCGTCGCTGTAATCAGTGAGATGCCAGAGATGAATACGATCCCTAGGAAGAACAGAATTGCCGCCAGCGATAGGAGGTGCAGGTTTCGCTTCGTGCTGCCCTCCGGCAACGAATGGACAGCGTAGTCAACAGTCAGGTGCAGTCCTTTACGAAGACAGACAGCCGATCCCACCATGATCAGCCAAACTTGGAGATATCGGGCCAACTCCTCTGACCATGAAAACGGAGCGTTGAACAGAAAGCGTGAAACGACCTGCCCAAACACCACGATGACAATCGTGGCGAACGCAAGGACTACAGCGGCACGCGCTGCTGTTCGCGTGACTTCCAGGATGTTGATTAGGAACCGACGAGACATTTTTACCAATCAACCACATTCGGCGTGCAACCGCTCATCAAGTCCCCCAGCGAGTCGGGAAGAAAACGGTCGATGATCTCAAACAGTGCCGGGTCACGTTGACGCAGCTGTTCCCGCGTCCCCGAGAGCGGCCCTGCCTCGCCAATCTGCACATCTACCCAGGGACCCGGCAACGATTCGTTAAGGTTAAACCAGGCGTTAACGTTGTGGGTCAGGTATTCGTCATCCCCAAAGGAACGATTTGGTCCAATACCCATCGTTTCAGTTCTCGGGGGAGCAAACCAACCTCGGGCTACCGCGTTGCTGTAGGCCGTATAGATCTCTTCATCGACACCAGGGTCGGTCTGGATCCAACCCAAATTTTGCATGTTGTGGACAAACTCGTGTAACAAAAAATTGGCGCGATATTTAGTGTTCCCTGGGTAGCAAATTCCGCGTTCAGAAACGAGCGTGGTTGGGTCGCCCTGCATCTGCCCCAACCCCCATTGGCCATCGGCGCCGACATCAAATTCGGGCAAATCCGACGCAGTCTCTGAGACGCCCATGATGGAAATGCGCGGATTGTGAGCCAACATCGCTATGTGCACATCAGGTCTGCGGGCAAGCAGATGTAAAACAGTGCGCCGCGCCGCTAGGAGGGCCGCATCCGGAACTTGTACCGAGCTGACTATGAGGATGCCTTCCGCGTTGATGTACTTCTGATAGAAGGGATGTACCCCAAGAGGCGGAATGATTACTTTCTCCCCGGTCTCAATAATAGGAAACGCAGCCAACACTTCATCTTGCACCGGTGCGGTCCCGTCCACAGAAGTAACCGCGATCGATGCAATGAGTAAGTAACGAAACATCACAGCATGTCTCCTAGCTAGGTTCTCTTAGTAAAGCGGTGACAGCAGCAAAGGAGCACAGATCGTATACGATGTACGGTCCGCGAACGCGTTGAAAAGAATTGCTTCGTATCCTAGGAAGGCAAGCAAAGTGCAATACAGAATCCTCGGCCGCACAGGTGTGAATGTTTCCCCTCTCTGTCTTGGCTCAGATAACTTCGGTGACGCGACGCCTGCGGATGAAGCAACTGCGATCATCAACCAAGCGATTGACGCAGGCATCAACTTGATAGACACCGGCGATGTCTACGCAGAGGGTATGAGCGAGACCATTATCGGCCAAACCATTAAGGAACGCGGTATCCGCCATAAGGTTCTCATTGCCACTAAGGTTGACCATGGACGAAGGCGCCGCGGGATCTCACTCGATGAAGAAGTTCCCGGTGTCGGCCCTAATGAATCTGGGCACTCGCGGCTGAACATCATTCGCGCTTGCGAGGAGTCATTAAGACGCTTGCAAACTGACTACATAGACTTATACCAGTTGCACCGTCCATCCTTCGATATTCCGCTCGACGAAACTATTGGCGCCCTCGACCATCTGGTACAGCAAGGCAAGGTGCGCTACATCGGATGCTCGACCCAGCCAGCTTGGCTGGTCATGGAGGGAATCATGGTGTCCGAGATGAAGGGCTGGGTGCGCTATGCCTCAGAGCAACCACCGTACAATCTTTTGGATCGGCGTATCGAGAACGAGCTAATCCCGCTGGCACAGCGCCACGGACTCGGCATCATCTGCTGGGGCTCTTTGGGCATGGGTGTGCTAGCGGGACGTTACAACAACGCCGATAAATACCCAGCCGATTCACGCGCTGCTAAGCGTGGCGGGTTTTATGCCGATCGGGTAACGCAACGTGGTGTGGAGATTGCTCGTGAGTTCGCTAAGGTCGCCAAGCAAGTTGGCATCACTCCGGCGCAGTTGGCGGTGCTGTGGTGCAAGGATCAGCCGGGCATTACTGCACCGCTGATCGGCGCGCGCACACTTGATCACCTTCAGCATCTATTGCCGGTTCTTGAAATGACCCTTGATGGCGATTCACGCGCCGCGTGTGATGCCCTGGTACCACCCGGAAGCGTCGCAGCAAACTTCCACAATACTGCTTACTGGATGAAAACAACGGTGCCCGATTCCGTTGGTACACAGGAGACTAGTTGACGGTAAGCTAACTTCCTAGAATTACACAAACATCCATGCTTGACGTCAGGCCATCAACCCGAGGTTTCCCAATGAAGTTGCTCGCAGGTGTTTTTCTTGCAGTTTTTGTCTTTGGAGCATGCAGTACAACTGTTACTGACTCAGTTACCGACAACGCAGTAAACCAAACAAATGCTTCGCCGGAGATGTTCGGCGGCTGCATCCTAATTTCACCCATCGGTGAGGTTCCCGCTGATGTGTACGAGGTAACGGACGTTGCCGCGACGGATGAATATCCGCCCTTTACAAAAGAACTCACGGCAAGCGGCTTGAAGTTGGTAGCACGTGAAGATGCCTCCGATGACTTCATGCGCCTAGTTGGAAAGACCATTGCCGAAATCTATCCGCGCGATGAAAACCTTGACCTGGAAATGCAAGAGGAGATTCTCAAGAACCACTACCGCTACAGGGCGGTGATTCCTGTTCCCGTCGGAGACGATAGGAGTTACAGGCAAGCAGAAGAGGAAGCGTTTGACCTAACTAGAAGCCAGAACAGCATCTGCGACATCATCATGGAAGACGTGCCGCGCGGACAGGTAATGGAGGTCGTGGAGCACATTCTCCATTACACAAGCGACGTCGGATTGCACTACACGTTCCCCAATGAGTGGGGCATCAACGCAACCTCAGCACTAGCGCAAGCGATGCAAAAATCAATTGACGCAGGCTACTACAACGTTGAGCAATACGGTGACGACATGGGTGAAAGGCATCACCGGGTTCTCATGCAAGAGTTCGCCTATTGGATCATCTCCACAGCGTGGAACCTCCAGGAACCCTACGGGCCGCAGGGAGGGGACGAGTGGACGATCAGAAATGCTTCTGACCTTGAGGACAAGCTGCCTGAGTTTTATGAGGTGTACCAACAGACCGTTGGTCGCACCATGGTGGCACCGAGTGCAGAAACGTTGCAGGAGATCGGTCCGACCCGGGCCGAGGAGAGCCAGTGATTCGATGTGGGCAGCTCCGGAGTGTCCCTGTCGCACTGGTATTGATTCTCGTAGCCTGCGCCGGAGGTAACACGCCGACGGGGGAATTGCCTGCCGAAGGCGCAAGTGAACCCACTGCAACGATGGGGAAGCCTGAGATTGTCTACGCCAGTCCCACCGGCAACGCCTCCGAAGTGTTTTCTTCGAACATCTCTGGTCTTGTTCCCCAGCAATTGACCTCTTTAGGAGGACATGTTGCCTTTCCGGTGTGGTCACCGGATGGCAATCGAGTCCTGTTCGTCGCAATGAACGAGGATTTGGCTAACGTCATGATTCTGGACACGGAATCCGGTGAGTCTTCCGTGGCACTCGCAAACAATGGCAACCCAGCCGACTGGGGCCCGCGCGGCGAGCAAATTCTCGTTACCAAGGATGATGTCAACGGTCGCGGCCTTTACCTCATCATCGTCGCAACCGGAGCCGAAGAACGTATCGATACTGGCAGCACAAGCGATGCCTACGCGCGATGGGGGCGTGATGGGGCTGCCGTTGTCTACGAATCGAGCCGAGACGGCAATCCTGAGATCTACTTGACGAATCCAGAGAGCGGAGAAACCAGACGTCTAACTGAAAACAATCACCTTGATGAGTGGCCATCACTCTCAAGAGACAGCAGCCAAGTCGCCTGGGCCTCAGGCACAGAAGAAGATAAGAACCTCTGGGTGATGAACGTCGACGGTTCCCAAAAACGCCAAATAACTGGGAGCATGATGTTCGGTGACGCCTTTCCGGAGTGGTCACCGGATGGCAGCCAGATCCTTTTGACGGTGAGGGAGAACGGTCAGTTTATGCTAAAGCTCATCGAGCTCATCAGCGGCGAGGCTACCCACATCGGAGAAGGAGCCGGTGCTTCCTGGAAGTAACCAGTCAACTCAGCACGCATTGTGCTTTTGAGCGCCGATAGCTTCTCAAGGGCTGCAGATTGACGTGGCCTATCGAATAACCTGTACTCGCATCTGTGGCGGGTAAAGCCATTCGATGCCGCGCTCGGTGATCGTCGCATTCTCTTCAACATTCACGGGGACCTTCGCCCCATCCCACTCCGGAGCCGGAGTGAAGACGATGTACTCAAGCGAGATGATGTTGTTGGGTCGGACCATGTACTCAGTGCGAAATGGAAAGATTTCGAACAGCGACGCCGCCATATCGTGTCCGATATTGCCAGCGGCGTGCATCCCAACGTTGACCTCGATTCCCTCCACATCGCTAGCTCTTTCCTTCTCGGTATAAACGTAGCCGGCGTCCCTGATGATTTGCTTCAGCGCGTCAATTTGTTCTCGCCCAGTGCGACCTGATGTGACGTTGTTACGAATAATTCTTTGCACCCGTAACGATTCCTCAAACGCATTCTGGATCCCCGGTGGTACCTCGACCTCTCCCTCACGCAATACATAGCCGAAGCGCTTGATGTCGGTCGCGAAGTTGTTGCGCTCGAGCCCCCAATCTATCTGCAGCACGTCACCGCGCTGAATAACCCGGTCTGTCCCGCCGATCTCACCTCCGTCGGGGAGGTGCGTGTAAACGGTTGGGTACCAAGTACGCAACAAACCCATACTTTCGCGCTGTTCTTCCAGCCACCAGGAAACGTCGTTGTGTGTCGTAACACCTGGGGTAATAACCTCGTTAGATAGTGCGCGTTCTATGTACGAGCTCGTCAAATCAGCGACCTTTGAGAATTCGACCAGCTCTAGGGCAACGCGCTCCCCGCGAAAATCGGCGATCAACTGCTGTGCGGAAACAAAGCGCGAGGCGTACGGCTCACCAAGCTCTTCGCTGAGGAATTGGAAGTCACTGTGAGTCAACCCGTCAGCAACGTGCAGCCCCTCACGTATGTTCGGGACTTCCAGGAAATTCAATGCGATGCGCTGTGGATCACTCTGGACCACGATGTCCCGAAGCTCACCGCGACTGCGGAAATCATCGTACGCACCGCACTCCTGAGCTAATTCACTTTCGCCTCCCAACTGAAAACGTTCGATGCGACCGGCGCCATGATTAATGAAAACGAAGAAGCCCTGTCCGTTGACCGTCGAGATAGCGAAATCGAGTGTCATTGGCTGCGTACCACGACCCCTGTCAATAACGATCCACATATCGATGTTGTTGGCACGCATCGCCTTCGGGAGAACGAAATCGAATTTGTCCTTGCGGATGTTGCAGCTGATTTCCCACCGTGTTCGGGCACCATCAATTTGTGATGCGGCAGCAGTGGCTTGCTGTCTAGCCAATGACCCTGCAGGGAGTGAGGCCACGTTGGCGCCCACAACCAAAGGGGCCCCTAAAGCAGTCAAGGTTAGGATTGAAAGTAGCCGTGTGCGCAATGGGAAACCTCCTTCAACATGGGACAGCTGACTTGCCCAGGTCCACCTCAATACCGAATATCCATCTGCCGGCGCTTGTCTGCCGATTCTAGGATTGCATCGCAAACGATGGCTGCACGATAACCGTCTTCGAAGGTCGCGCCGTGCGGTGCTACGTCACCGTCATTGACTATGCAATCGAGAAGGTGCGTGATCTCATGCACGAACGTGTGTTCCCACCCAATTATGTGGCCGTGGGGCCACCAGTTCTCCCAAAATGGATGGTGCGACTCAGTGACCAGCACTCGATGGAAGCCTTGTGTTTCTTTGGGTGCGTCGTCAACCCAAAATACTTCCAGCTCATTGAAGC
>Ga0315338_1000341_pt1 | contig 128194 bp, 104 predicted proteins | sample ASW8metaG_FD_204518 | JGI IMG/M metagenome (GOLD analysis project Ga0315338, IMG submission 204518) | Ammonia-oxidizing marine archaeal communities from Monterey Bay, California, United States - ASW #8 | ecosystem: Environmental > Aquatic > Marine > Coastal | place: USA: California | collected...
CAATCATTCAGCCCAGGGTTGCGAACGTAGCGAGCTACCCTGGGTCACCGTGCAAAACACAGACCCGTACCCCAACGGGGTTCTAGCAGGGCATCGATGAACATATTTAACCCCTTCAGGGTAGGTGTATTGGCTCGTACTGGACCCAGGGTAGGTCTCGAAGCGACCAACCCTGGGCTGATATGTGAAACGCCTTTGGCGTAGTCAGTAGGGTAGGTGCCGCACCTGCCTCATCTTTTGATCAATTGAGGTGGATATTCTGAATCGATTAGAAACGAACGGGTGCTTGTTGAATCGCTTGACGCTATCTTGGATGGAGGCTCTTACTCGGTAGATGCGATACCTATCCTTCAAACCGAATCCCAACGGGATTTCAATCATTCAGCCCAGGGTTGCGAACGTAGCGAGCTACCCTGGGTCACCGTGCAAAACACAGACCCGTACCCCAACGGGGTTCTAGCAGGGCATCGATGAGCATATTTAACCCCTTCAGGGTAGGTGTATTGGCTCGTACTGGACCCAGGGTAGGTCTCGAAGCGACCAACCCTGGGCTGATTTGTGAAACGCCTTTGGCGTAGTTCCTGGGCGAACCGTTAACAGCGTCTGGCCAACACCTGCGAAGCAATTACCACCGACGACAAGCTCTGCTGCCTCCCGTTAGGAATCGTTACACCAAACAAAACGATTGACCAATCGTGACAACGCTCAGAGAACATTCTGTGGACATCAGACATCCTCGGCGCTCTCTGTGAACTCTGTGGCTACACCTTATCAGGAGTCTTTCTGGTGGCCAAGAATCGTTGTGGATTTCCCGGCGCAGTTTGCGATAATCTACAGAGCACATAGTTGCGCCGTTCTTTGATAATCTAATGTTCCGCAAGGGTTCTGAAATCTTTCCACGTTTCCCATCAAGGGCTGGGGAAAAATTGGCGGAGTTTTTTCCCTTGTGATTTGCGAATACTCTGCAATTGCAGAGTTTTGCTGGATGGGCGAGGGAAAGAATGTTCCGCGGGGGAGAGCCCGAGGAGCGCGCTAATGCCCAAAAGTCGGGGAGTGTTTTCCCGACGAGTGTGCGCAGAGCTCGAGTTTTCCAGGGTCAGTGGCGATTGGATAGGGAAAGAAGTCGGGTATTTTTTCCCTGAAATGCGTTTTTGTACTTCAGCGCTCTGTTGAACCACCGAAGCACGGAGGGCACGGAGATTACGGCTGCTGTTTCGGCGGCTTGTAGCCGCGGATGGAAAAGCCGGTGTAGGAAGTTGGAGTCGCAGATTTCAATGATCTCAGAGCGTCGACGTCGACTGGGCAACGATCGTTCTCGCCATCGCGCGGGGGCCAAACGCTGCCGTAGAGAAAGTTCACACTCACGTGCATGTTGGACCAACTATTGCTTTCCAAAGGTCGATTCGCGTTAAGCAAAGAAGCGCAGCAAGGTAGCGCCGATTCAAAACCTGCGTTGGCAGGGTCGAAGTAGCCGAAATAGGCGAGGTGGATCGATTGACCCGGAGATTGTGCGTGGTCGGTCATGTGCCACTTTAAGTAACGTAGATCTTGGCCCCAATCGACATTGCTACCAAGCAAGTGTTCGGGACCATGGAGCGGTCCACCGATTGTTTCGTTGAAGTAACTTAGACTATGCGGATAGATCCACAGGCTGCTAGTCACGGACCACGTCAGCGCGCCCAAGATGGCAGCAGAGGAGAGCGCGCCTTTCGCGCGGAATTTCAGGCTTGCCAGTGCAGTCGTCAAACGACAAACGGCGATCCTGCTGATCCAAATAAAGATAAAAGGAAAACAGGGCAAGACATAGCGAAAGTGTTCATTGAAACCAGTCTTCATACTGACAACCGTGAAGATGACGAGGGGTGGGGCGAGCAAAAACATGGAGTCGCGCAGTTTATGGGGTCGGTGACTGCCAGTTTCTGTTACGGGCTGTCCGAGTAGCGCGAATATTGCGAGCAACCAGTAACCTAGCGGAACTTTGATCGCCGCAGCATACAGATAGTAATACCACCAGCCCTGGTCGCGCCACTCGCCGCGCAAGTAAGAGGGGCGGCCGTACCTCTCGAAATCGCGTTGTTGGATGTCAATGCCGAGTAGGTAGCTCTTGGGGCAGGGGACTGGCAGCGCGCCTAACCAGGAGTTGGCGAACCGGTTGCTCGATGCTTGTTGCTGCTTTGCGTTTTCCGTTGCGGTAAAGAGCTGGCTTACAAAGTGAAACTCGCCGAGTGGTTTGAAGCTGTCTTCGAAGCCGTAACCCAGATTCAGAATGTAGATACCGATCACCATCCGCAGCAGCAGCATGCCGGCTTCGTTGAGCCACCTGCGCGGCAGCATGCGTTTGCGATCGGGCCAACGATAGAGGATCCACATCACTGGCCAGAGGGGATAGAAGAGGATCAGCGTTGTTTTAGCAAGCTCGGCCAGGCCTAACACACAACCTGTGAGCGCGGCTTGTGTCCAGGTGGGCTGCCGTAGCCAACGCCAAAAGGTGTAGCAGGCAGCCAACCCGAGTGCTGTGGCATGGGCATCGGCTGTGATCAGCGATGCATGGGCGAGGATGTTTGGTGAAAAGCACCAGAGGGCGCAGGCCAGCACTCCCGCGGGCCGCCCGTAAAGATCGCGTGCCCATAGGTAACAAACAATTCCGCCAATCCAGCTGAACGGAATACACGCCCAACGGGCGATCATGAACAAGAAAAAAGACCTCTCGCCGTTTGCCGCGATAAAGTCTTCGCCCATGGCAAACACGGGGCGGGCGCCGGGGCCATCGTGAAATCCGCTCCAATCCTGCTCGTAGTCAGCGGTCATCACCGGCAAAGCGGCGACCATCCTGACGAGCGGTGGATTGACGCGATAGAGTTCAAACCGGCCGAACTTCCAGTGGCTAAGGCCAGCCACTAGATGTGCAGGTTCGTTGAGCGTGGGGCTATGTACGTACGCACTGTAGGCAAGAAGCCCTGTTTGAATAAATAGTAATCCAAAGACGACGTTCCTGGCGATCCGCGGAACATACAGGAGTCGAACACAACTGCTAATACTTTGTTCAAGTCGCTCACAAAGGGTCGCCTGCCGTGATTTCATTTCGGTTGCTCACTGCAGGAATTACGCTCAAGGAGTCAGTCAGCAAAGCGATAGCGGACGATGCACCAGACGGCTCGCAAGGCGTCGCGAAATCCGATCTTCTTACCTGCGGCATAGTCGCGGGCATGATAGGAGATGGGAACTTCGTGCACGCGAGCCTTGAGTCGCGCGATTTTGGCTGTGAGTTCCGGTTCCACACCGAAACGGTTTTCGCGAATTACCATCTTCTGCACGACATCGATGTGGAAGGCTTTGTAGCCGGTCTCCATGTCAGAAAGACGAAGGTTCGTAAGCGAGTTGGAGAAGAGTGTTAGGAGATAGTTGGCAAGACGATGCCAGAGTCGGTGAGCGGGAATAGTTGTTCCATAGAAGCGAGAGCCAAACACCGCGTCAGCCTCGCCATCGAGAATGGGCTGGATCAGGCGAGGAATGTCTCTGGGGTCGTACTCCAGGTCGGCATCTTGCACGATTACAACCTGTCCTTTCGCCGAGGCGAACGCCGCTCGCAGCGCAGCGCCTTTGCCTAGGTTGGTTTCATGATAGATAAGTCGAACATTGTCCCCCGACTGCATTGTTCGCAGACGTTCAGTCGTGCCGTCGTTGGATCCGTCGTCAACAATCAACACCTCCAGAGCGTAATTGCAGAGGACCGATTGAACCTTTTGGACAACCTCCAGGACAGTAGCCGATTCGTTGTAAACAGGAACAACCAAAGAGAGTTGCGGGATAGCATTTGGCGACAGTGTGTTCATTGCAGACTGTTCTCTTTGTCACACCGTTGCTAGGGAGCAGCTCGCTGAGTACCAGGGTAATAGTGCCAGAATACTAGAAGAGAAGCAGAAAATCTCTTGGTAATCAGAAATGTTCGGCGGTGATGTGGGGTAAACGCACTATGGTAAATATGTCGGTGTCTGTGGGTTGCAGTAGAATCGTCTTCAGAAGATATAAGCGTGAAAGGGATTCTTGGTTTATCTATGTAAGAGAGTTGGGCGCGGGTTCGACAAGGATTTACTGTTTGATCGCGTTGCGAGGGACTAAGAATTCATGAGTGAAGGACAATCGAGGAATGAAGACTTCAGGATTCCCGACATGGTGCCGGCTATCGAATTCTCATGTTGGACCGTGATCTTATTAGCGCCTTGGCTGAGAATTATCAACGGAGCGTCTGTGACTGGCGACCAACTGGCGATTCAGTTGTTCTTGTTTAGCGGCGCTGTCGCGGGTGCTTGCATACTTCGGATTTACGATGTGCTCTGTCATCGCAGGATTAAGTAATCCAGATCATTGAGAACATAGCAATGTGTGAATCGTTTGCGGTGTTTTGGATGTTAGGTGATTAATAATTAGGAGTTTGAACCCATGAAGCACAGGCTTAAATGCCACCGTGTGGGGAGTGCGTGGTTCGAATTGGTTCTGTTTCTGACCATCGTCGTTCTACTGATTCAGATTTGGTCTGTGTACGGAATCCAGATTCTGTGGGCGATTGACGTGAGGAATTGGCCGTCCTCTGTAATTTTCAGTGTGAACATACTGTTTGTTCTCGTGCTAGCTCTTATTCGCTTCGGTCCTGACCTACTCATTCAACTACGCGAGAGGCGACAGAGAATCGCCAACGAACGCGAAACAACCAGCAGGGTTCTAAGGTTACGAGAGGATCGGGAAACTCTAGAAAGGCTCCGAGAGAGCCGAAAGCGACGAATCTATTGACTTCTACAATGACTTGGAAAGGTTAGGAGCCTTGGAGCAGTGGCCGAATTTGTGACCAAAGCGACTGTATCAATTGTGGCTCCTCGGCTTACTTCGAATATGATCCATCGGCTTTCTAAATTACGAGTCATTGTGCAGTATCTCTGTTGGATGTTTCTCCCATTCGTAATGTCTTGTTGTTTACAAGCGAAGGAGAACGATTGGTCGGAGCCGATACCCAGCTACGTGATCGACCTGTTCGAGAGTCGTTCGATAAACTACAGCGGCGGAAGATACCAAGACGCGGATTTGGCCTACCGATTATTTGTTCCGCCGTTAGTCGAGATCACAGAGCAATATCCACTACTTGTCTGGGCGTCAGGTTATGGGGAGCGCGGCAACGACAACGTTGGACAACTCATGCATCTAGATCACCTGCTGGATGACCCTTCCAATCCAGAAAAATTTCCGTTCTTCGTGTTGGCGATGCAAAATCCTCCCGACTCAGGTCGGTGGGCAGACTCCTCCGGGGTCCCCAAGCCAGACGAACCGGCAACGATACTGGTCGAGATTCTCGAACAAACAATTAGAGATTGTCCCATCGACGAAGACAGAATTTATCTGTCAGGCGTCTCCAGTGGCGGGACCGCTTGCTGGGAAATTGCCCTTCGGCACCCGAACAAGTTTGCCGCGATCGTACCCATGGCTTCAAGTGGCACTCCTGCTCCGAAGGATAGGTTAAAGCTACTGACAAGAGTACCCATCTGGGCGTTTCATTGTACGGAAGATCCATCGATGCCACCTACAACTGTGCGCTCGACAGTTGCGACCCTGTCGGAGGTAGGGGGACGAGTGCATCTGACAGAAATTGAGGAGGAGTCTCACGATTGTTGGACAGCAGCATTTCGCGACTATCGTGTGATGGAGTGGATGTTGTCTCACTCCCGCAAGAGTAACTCTGGATATCTGCCGGGTGAAGTTCCTTGGCGTTGGTGGCACATAGCAGTGGTCCCAGTCTTATCAGCGACAGTTGTAGGTCTTTTCTCTCTGGAAAAAAAGCGACGAACGGGACTTCGTAGCAGCGAGAGATTAGCCTAACGATGAGACATTTGATCTGCTCACGTGATTAAACTATGCACAGCTCATACTTTTTGGAAAAAGATCATGCGACATCGGTCCCCACGGAGTAACGGTTTCTCACTAATTGAATTGCTAATCGTCATCGGTATTGTTGGTTTGTTGATCCAACTACTACTGCCGGCGGTCATGTTATCTCGGGAGTCAGCACGCAAGGTTAGCTGCAGCAACAACCTTCGACAGATCGGTTTAGCAGCTCAGGCTCACCATGAAGCACAGGGCTTTTACCCTTCGGGGGGATGGATGCCGATGTGGGTTGGTGACCCTTTGCGTGGATTTGGACAAGATCAGCCGGGAGGTTGGATCTATAGTTTGCTCCCTTACGTTGAAGCGAAAGCAATACACCGCCTGCCGGATGATGGTGATGCAGTGGCGATCACACCTGAGCAGAAAGCTAAGGCGGCCGGAATGACGAGAATTCCAGTGCCATTGTTTCAGTGCCCCTCAAGAAGGCCGCCCCGGGCTTACCCTTACTGGCTGGGAAATCCCTGGCAGACGCACAATGCTGATGACGCTGATAAGGTAGCGCGAAGCGATTACGCAGCCAATGGAGGCGATTACTATGACGACGACTTCCCGTTTTTCGTCGAAACCAAGGTAATCGATTGGACCAGCTACTCTTCATTTGATGCGGCAGTGAAGTGGGCTTCCACGAGTCATATGAACGGCATTTGCTTTGTCCGTAGCGAAGTTGCGTCGCAAGACGTCTCCGATGGTCTGACCTACACGTACCTAATTGGAGAGAAGTATCTTAACTCTTCCTACTACCATAATGGTTCGGACCCCGGAGACAACCACAGCATGTATCAGGGATACGACAAAGATATCATTCGCTGGGCGGGCCCAAATTTGAAGCCACTAGCAGATCGGCAAAGAAAGGACATCTCTGAAAACTTCGGTAGCGTTCACCCAAATGGTTTTCACATGATTCTTTGCGGTGGGTCCGTAAAGCGGATCAGTTATGATGTCAATCTAACTGTGCATCAGCGCATGGCCAATCGTAGCGATGGGGAGCCAATCTCCCAGATGTCTGACGATCCATAAAGCACTCTAGCCGTTCACTAACTCCGTTCCCTGACAAGCGAACGACCGACTCTGAAGCTCTAATTGTCTTTAAGCAGCCCTGCTGGAGACACTAATCCCAGGACATGACGATAAACAGCCCGTTATCAACTTGCGACAAAGGACTGTTTTATCTGGACAGTCGGGCTGACAGGATTTGAACCTGCGGCCTCTGCGTCCCGAACGCAGCGCTCTACCAAGCTGAGCTACAGCCCGTTGAGAAGGTTGCCGGCGCACCGGCATCAAGCAGAAAGCTTATCAGAGCCGGCGCGTACCGGCAAGCCGCGGGGGCCAGCTGGACGCTGTTGATCGGCAAATCGAGACCTTGGATCGCGAAGTGCTCCGTTTCCAAGCAAGGCTGAGTTCGTTAGGATTAATGGCACCAATCCTCAAGATCTTGGACACCACCATCGCGCGACGACGTGTACGCATATCTTACAATTCTTACTGGCAATCGCGTGGGTACGAACTTTCCTCTCGACCCCAGTCGGGATACGTTACTCGGTCGTGGCAGTGACTGCCACATATCGGTTCCAGATCCGATGTGTTCGCGCGTCCATGCGATTATTCGTTTTGAAGATGATAAGTGGGTAGTTCGCGACCAGCAGAGTCGCAATGGTACGCAGGTCAACGACCAGAAGGTCGACGTAGCAACACTCGACGATGGCCATGTAGTTCGGATCGGATCAAGCGACTTTGAACTGCATCTGTCCGACGAACCGGCGACAGCTGATACCGACGACGGCGTGGCACTTACGCAAACGATCGTCCAAGATATGCCGATCGCTGTACAGCAGAGCAATCAAGAAGTACTCGCCGCGCTACCAACTCCCGAGCAGGTGCAAGAACTGTTGCTGCTCTACCAGTTGAGCATTCATCTACTTGGATGCGAAGATCCTGAGGAAGTAATGCGAGTTGCCTTGGGTCTACTCAAAGAACGGACCAAAGCAGCCGTGGTCGGTTTTCTGTGGGCCGACGAAGAAGCGCAGCTACGGCCGAAGTTAGTGATACCACAAGAGTCGGCCGACCGAGTAAAGCTGAGCAAGTCACTTACCGAGTTGGTGTTGAGCCAAGGCCACGCGGTGTGGGTCGCCAATCAGACCGCGGGTGTTAAGCCGACTGATTCGGTGACGTTTGCCGACGCAGTATGCGCTCCGTTGGTACAAAAAGATCAAGACGGCGAACGACGAACGCTGGGCGCGATACACGTCTATTTGGAAGACGGCCGGTTTCGCCAGTCGGACTTCGATTTTATCATCGGCGTGGCAAACTTGGCTGTGATCTCTCTGGTGCGGGCGCGCTCCGAGTTGAGCCTGCGGAGCAATTTCGAAAGGCTGGTCCAGGCCTCGCCGGGATACGATGAGCTGATCGGCGAGAGTAAGGTAATGCGGGAGCTCAAGAACAAGATTACCCGAGTGAGCACTGCACCTGGATGCGTACTTGTGCGTGGGGAAAGTGGTACTGGAAAGGAATTGGTCGCCCGCGCGATTCATCGTGGGAGTTCGCGAGCTGACAGCCCGATGATTTCAGTTAATTGTGCGGCAATTCCTGCCGACCTGATGGAAAGCCAACTTTTTGGCCACAAGGCGGGATCCTTCACGGGAGCCGATCGCGACCATAGTGGTTTTTTTCAACAGGCGGACTTGGGGACGCTATTCTTGGACGAAGTCGGCGAGTTGACCTTAGAAGGGCAAGCGAAGCTGCTCAGAATCTTAGAAGGACACCCGTTCTTGCCCGTTGGTGCCACCGAAGAAGTACAAGTCGACGTACGGGTGATTGCCGCCACGAATCAGGATTTGCAGACTTACGTTCAAAAGAAAAAGTTTCGCGAGGATCTCTACTACCGGCTGAGTGTGTTCGAGCTGCCTTTACCACCTCTCCGAGATCGGTCCGACGATGTCGGCTTGTTGATCGATTTCTTTTTGGATCATTATCGTAAGGAGCGAGGCCGACTGCCGTTGAAGTTAGGAAACGCGGCACGCAAGCAGCTGTTGAAATACAACTGGCCGGGTAACGTCCGCCAGCTTCGCAACGTGATCGACAGCGCGGTCGTCCTCGCCGAAGAGGACGAAATTCGCCCCTGCGATTTGGGCCTCCGCGACAGCGGTAGTGAGCAGCTTGATTCGTTGAAAATAGAGCAATGGGAGCGCAAGCTTATCGTTGAAGCATTGAAACGCGTGGGTGGTAACGTCCCCGAGGCAGCCAAGCTCTTAGGTATAGGCCGCGCAACGCTTTACAGAAAAATCGAGATTTACAATATTGAGCGGTAACTCGCGTGAGATGGGCGACGTTGCGTTGCACCGTGATGAATCCGACGCTGAAACCGAGCCGCCATGACCCCCAATTCTGCCGATCAACGCCGACACCTAGAATCACTTAGTCGAGGGGCGCTTTCTGAATACCAACTGACGCGGCTTAACAAACTGCTTGCGAGCGTTCTGCCGGCTAACAAGTTTTACACTTCTAAATTTGTTCATTGCCCCGATCAATTCGAGAGTCTCGAAGAACTTTCCATCTTGCCGATGACCACCAAGGAGGAACTAATTTCTCCGGTGGGAACCTTGTCTCTGCCCAAGAATCTCACGTGGCCTGTAGAGAACTATGTTCACTATCATCAGACATCTGGTACACGGGGACGTCCCCTCTCGGTTTTCGACACGGTCGAAGATTGGCAATGGTGGATTGACAGCTGGCAGTATGTGCTCGACGCCGCAGAGATAACAGCGGATGATCGCGTACTGATGGCGTTTTCGTTCGGACCGTTCATCGGATTTTGGAGCGCCCACGATGCGGTCGCGGCCCGAGGAGGTCTTGTAGTTCCTAGCGGTGGGATGAATACGCTGGCCCGGCTTGATCTGATCGGCCGCACCGAGGCTACTGCTTTGTTTTGCACACCGACTTATGCGTTACATTTGGTGGAAGTGGCTCGGGAGCATAAGATCAACTTAGCCCAGTTTCATGTGCGCAAAATCGTGGTGGCGGGCGAAACGGGTGGCTCCGTGCCCGCTACCCGAGGGCGAATTGAAGAGGCATGGAACGCGCGAGTGACAGATCACGGGGGAGCGAGCGAAGTTGGCCCCTGGGGTTATGGCGACTGCGAGCAACGCGGTCTGCACGTTTTGGAGAGTGAGTTCATCGCCGAGTTTCTCAATACGAATACAGGCGAGACAGCTAAAGAAGGCGAGCTCTCGCATCTAGTGCTAACCTCGCTGGGGCGCCACGGTATGCCACTCTTTCGCTATCGTACGGGCGATCTAGTCCGACCGACATGGCCTACAGAGGGTCTCAATCGGTTTGTGTTGCTGGAAGGCGGCGTTGTGGGCCGGGCCGACGATATGATGGTCGTGCGAGGTGTCAACATCTTCCCCAGCTCCATCGAACAGATCATGCACAGCTTTCCTGAGGTAGTGGAGTATCGTCTGACGGCTCGCAAACATGGGGAGATGGACGAATTGCTCGTTGAGGTGGAAGATCACCTGGAAAGCCCCGAACGCATTGCCGAAGAGCTGATGTTACGCCTCGGATTGAAGGTCGAAGTGAGACTGGCCTCTCCGTTGTCGCTGCCACGATCCGAAGGCAAGGGACAGCGTTTTATAGATCTGCGGAGTTAATTGAAGTTGCAACCAACCCAACTAAAATTGCTTTCGCCGGAACTTCTTAAGATCGATTGGAGCGATGGCCAGCAGCGCCAATACCTGGTACGCGAGCTGCGCGACAACTGTCCGTGCGCTACATGCCGGGAGAAGCGCCGGGCTCCACCTCCACCGCCGACGGACTTGACGGTGCTGAGTCCCGCCGAGACAGAGCCGCTAAGAATAACGAATATGGAACCACAAGGACGTTATGCTTATTCGATTCACTTCAGCGACGGCCACAACACCGGGCTGTTTACCTTGGAATTGCTGCGCCAGCTGGGCGCCGATGTAGAAGCGTGATTCCAGATTTTCTGTGTCTTGTACTTTGACTAGGGACTCACTGGAAGATTGGGCAGACCAGGTAGACCAGCTGCAGGGGCGGCTTCGCCATCGGTTTCTGCCTCTTCATCTTCTTCAACCTGAATCACGTCGTCGCGGCCCAGGTGAATTTGGTTGTAAACTTTGTTATCGATCACATAGTACCAATCGCCAAAACGTTCGTTGAGCTCTTTAACCGTCTGCTTGGCAGCGTCGACTTTCTTCTGATACTCTTCCAGCAGGCGCTGGTTCTCATCTTCGATTGCCTTACGCTCGGCAATTATTTTTGAAAGCTCGGAGTCTTTAGCTTCGCCACTCTCCTCGCCCTCAATCAGTGTTTCACTTTTGGCATCTTCTCCAGCACCATCTGCCGTTTCTTCATTATCCGGAGCCGGTGCTTCGGAATCTTGTTCTACTTCACTTTCGTCTGAAGCGGTCTCGTCTTCTTCAGTCTCCGCCGTTTCTAAAGCAGTAGTATCGTTTTCAGTTGTCGAGTCGCTAGGCTCGGCTGGCAACTCAGGCAGTTCTGCCAGTTCGGGTCGTTCAATCATCGAATCGTTGTATCGAGCCATTAGAAACAGATAACGATGTATTCCGTCGTCAGTTTCTTCACCGTCGCCTGAACTTTGAGTATCTGAGCCCGTGTCACTCTGCATCTGGAGATTGCCGAAACGAAGTACATATTCGACGCCGTCAGCAAGGGTGCAAGTAATTTCGCCTTCGCTGGAAAGAATATCTAAATCACCGCCATCGCTTGCGGGAAGCGGAGCAAAACCACGGGCGATCAAGCTGGATTGCGCCTCTTGGTTTTTGACAAAGTCGCCGCCGGCTTTAAGATCAGCACTCAACCCTGAGGGTTTGCGCTCGACGTCGACAATTTCCAGGTCGTCCAGTCCATTACGCAGTTCACGCAAGGCATCTTCGTTCAGGGTTTCCTTCTCGTCGAGTGTGAATTCGACGAAGTCTCCTTTTTCAGTGTCAAACTCTTGTAGTCGTTTTGCGGTCCACTTCGATTCGTCGTCGTCGTATATTAGTTCCAATTCGCCACGATGATCCCAGGAGGGCTGCAGCCGGATTCCACTTTGTGTAAGTACCGGTTGAAATTCTGCGGAGTAGTCCTTGATGTGCACTTGCCGAATGTCGAGCGGATTGAGCTTGAGTAGGTCTTTTTCAATCCAGTCTTCGAAGCGAGTGGTCAGAGCGTCGGTCTGAAGATTGACAACGTACGCGACGTCTTGATCGGCATTCCGGACATAGCGCTGGCCCTCGGAGTCGGGCACCTCCTTGCCGATGATCATGTCGGCGAGTGGCGCGTCGTCGATGTTCGTCAAGGAAACTCGAGTGCCAGCGCCAGCGGCCTCGATGTCGAGGTTTGAAGAAGTGGGGTCTATGAGTCCCAGTTCCACGTGTTGAGAAGCATCCTGCGCGGCTATCCGCAGTACCTCGCGATCAATCAAGCAGGTGGCGGCTTCGGCCATCTGCTTTACAGCGTCAGCCGGGTATCCCTGCTTCGAAGGAATCGTCCAGAGATCGTCTTCTTCGGCAATTTCGAATTCGCGCGTGGCAGCGGTCTCCGGATCGAAGCTGACAATCCTCAATCGTTTCGCGTCTTCGACATCGAATTGGTTGAGACTCTTGCCGACCTCCGACTGGAAGTCATAATCATTGTTGCTTGTTCCAGGTAGGAACGCGGCAATAAGCGAAATCGCCGCCAAGGCGACAAAGCAAAGCGTCTTAGCCGTATCAGACATAGTGAGTTGATCTCTTCTGGTTCTGGTACACTTCCCGCAGTGTGAAAAGCGTATTCAAATTATCGGAGCCGCGATTTGGAAATGCCTTCGCGTTCAGTTTCGCGGCGTCGAAAGAAAACATATAGCGCTACAAGCAGGGGCGGAATCGGCGGAACGATAATCGCCAGTAGCTTGTAGCGATCTTGTACGGCACGTATCTCTTGCTTCATGCTATAATCGACTTGCTTGATTTTTCGGTTTCGGTTTGCTTCCAGGGCCTTTATCTGAGCGTTGAGACGCTCCTGTTCTTTGATCCGTGCCGCTGCTAGTTTCTGTTCTTTGGCTGTGCGACTTAGGCCTTCTAGCTTGTCGACCTTGGCGAGTTCTTCGTCAAACCGTGCCTGGGCTTCTTTCAATTGATTGTCGATGTCTTCGACAAAAGTCTTCTTGGCACTGAGGGCCTTGTCACGATGAACTTCAGTGGCCTCGTCGATCTTCGCAAGCGTGCGATGCTCCCGAGCCCGTTTGCGAATATTGATAAACCGCTCGTCGCCGGCCAGGGAGTCGATAATGTTCAAAATAAAAGTGACATTTTGAGTGGCGGGGATAATAGAGTCTTCCCCACTCTGGCGAATGTAGAAAAAGTCAGGGATGATCCAGTCGATATCAGTCACGACGACGGCATCGATATGCACTGCATCTTCGTCAGCATCAAGCGTCTTCTCTTCAGATGAATCTGAAGATTCTTCCCCAGTGGAACTATCTGCTCCCGCCTCATCGCTTTCCTCATCCTGCTCGTCTTCTTTAGAGGCCTCGTCCTGGGCGGCCTTTTCTTGAGCTTCTTTGAGGCCTTCCAGCAAGTTACTTGCTAAACCAATCTCATCATCTAAATACGAACCGAAGATATGCGCCGCCACAATGTACGAATTCGTGGTCTGCTGGCGACTAAATACACGGTTGTTTGGTCCGCCGCGATTAAGACCGGGCGTGTCGACCGTCCCAGAGCGTTCTCTCCCAGTGACTGCCAGGGGCTGGAAATCGAGTTTGGAATCTTCGTCCTTGGTGATATATCCGGGATAGATGAACAACAGCTGATTGAGCCCGGAACTAATGATATCGTCTTCATTAAAAGGTTGCGGAGCACCGTTTCCACGGTCGACGAATATCCACTGCCAATCGGAGAAACCTTCCACGGTTTGTTCCGGTTCGTAGTCTTGCCAGACTACTGCCACTGGGTCCACTTGAATGCCCAGAGCCTTCCAGAGCTGTTTGATGTCTCCCTTTGGTTCGGGCGGCGCTCCTCCGCCAAACATCGACATCTGAGATTGTTTTGGCTGCGCCGTGCCAGGTACGGTATTCGGATAGATGTGGGGATGGGGATCTTCCAAGATTGCGACTGGCATACCGCTACGCACCGCATCGACTAGATGGTCCATCTCCTGTGGCCCGAGCATTGAGGGTTGTACTACCAGCAGCACGTCATAAATATCTTTGATCGGTTGCGAGGGATCAACCGGTCGATCACCTACATCGTATTGCTTGCGAAGTTCCGCGATGAGTGGCCACTCTCGTTGACGATCGCTCGAGGGATTTACGAACGGCAGCCCCGTATCCACAATACCCACCTTGGCTCTCAGGCTTTTGAGCACTGTCGAGATTGAGCGGACCAATTCGTACTCCACTGGCACACCTTTGTCGAGAAATGGAATGACTACCTTTCCTAATCCGCAAGTGATAGCCGCGGCCAGAAAAAACTCTTCCTGCGAGCGTTCGCGGCCCGTGGTGATCAGCATCTCCCGCGGAGTGATGCCATAAGTGGTCTCAGCCTTGACTGCCTCGGGGCCGTAGTTTTCGATTTCGTGTTTGGTCACCTGAACTTTGCCACCGCTGAGTGCCTGAAGTTCCGCCAGCGTGGAGAGAAAATTTAGTTTGGTAGCCGAGTATTCGGTGGGTACTTCGGGGCTGACGTAGGCGTCGATCTTTATGGTTTTAGTCTCTTTGCTATCGCGAATTTCGGCGAGCAACTTCCGAGTGTCTGGCGAGAGGGAGTTGAGTTGCTCGCTGCTAATGTCGGCCCGTAACCAGTTGTGGCTTTGCACCAATTCAGTCACACCCACCGCCAGGGCCAGCAAAGCTAGTGTTCTAATTATGTAGTGCCCCGCGAGCGAGCCCCCTTCGTCACGCGCCTGCCAATGTCGTCGGCCGATGAGCACCATGGAGAGATAGATCATCACGACGGCGAGCATGACGAAGTAGGTTGCTCCGCCCAGGCTTATGACTCCGCGCTCGAAATCGCGGAACTGTTCCAGCGCGCCCCAGCGCCGGATCGTCTGAGCAGCGGTTGCGTTCTTCACGAACCAGTCGGCCACGCCAAACAGTGCGAGTGGCAGATTAAACAATGTGCCTAGGATAAACCCGACGGTGAGGTTGTCAGTTAGAAACGACGCCACCATGCCAATCGCGATCATTGCGGAGCCGATAAACCAGTAGCCGATATAAGTGCTAATGAACAACCCTGGATCAGGGTCTCCCAGACCGTATTTAAACATCAGAAAGATTGAAAACGCCGAGAACATGAGCGAGACGGTAAAGATCGCTACGCCCGCGAGATACTTGCCCAACACAACGTCGAAATCGCTGGCGGGGACCGTCAGCAGCAGCTCATCCGTACCCTGGCGGCGTTCTTCCGCCCAGATGCTCATCGTAATCGCGGGGATAAACACCAACATGATGAAAGGTAGCCAGCGACTGAGCTGATCGAGGTTCGCCAAGTTGCCAGAGAAAAACTCCGGCGGCCAGAAAGTAGCCAAGGCGCCTAGCACCACGAAAACGCAAATAAATACGTAACCAGTCGGGCTGGAAAAATAGCTCACGAAATCGCGTTTGAAAATCGATTTGAGAACGTTCCAGTTCATGATTGTTGTATCTTTCAGGTCGTCTAAAGGTCGAGAAAGAGCTTGTAGCGGTCAGTCTGTGGCAGTCAGCTCGTGGAACTTGTTATCCAAATCACGTTCGTCGCGAACCAGTTCGTCGGGTGTCCCGTCAAACACGACTTGCCCTTCGTTGATAAAGATCACTCGATTGCACATAGCTTCGACTTCTTGCAGGATGTGCGTCGATAGCAGTATGGTCTTCGACTGACCCAACTCGCGAATCATCTTGCGGACTTCGCGAATCTGGTTCGGGTCGAGTCCCGCAGTCGGCTCATCGAGCACCAGCACTTCGGGATCATGCAACAGCGCTTGAGCCATGCCGACTCGCTGTCGGTAACCCTTGGAGAGCTTACCAATCGGCTTACCGATAACTGCTTCCAAATGACAGGTGTTAATGATCGTTTCCAGGCGGCGATCGAGTTCGACCGGGGATAACCCGCGGAGGTGACCGAAGAATGTCAGCAGACTTCGGGGCGTCATGTCGGTATACAGTGGGCCGTTCTCGGGTAGGTAGCCCAATCGTTCCGCGGCCTTGAGTCGATCGGTTGCCATGTTATAGCCAGCGATTTTGGCCACGCCCTCCGAGGGAGCCAGATAGCCAGTAAGTAGCTTCATCGTCGTGCTCTTACCAGCACCATTGGGTCCCAAAAAAGCTGCGACTTCTCCTTGCTTGATGGAGAACGTCACATCGCGCGCCGCGGCAAACACGCCGTAGAACTTTGAGAGCCCCTCGGCCTCGATCATAGGCACGTCGCCCGAATGTGCTGATTCACTCATAGAGATGTTCTCTCGATGGGATTCGATTGTCGTGAGAATCGACTCTCACGCCTTCTGTCTATTTCTCTTACGGCGTCGGGGACGGCTTCCCCCGCAGGGAAATTCGTCTGGCGCAAAGAATTGTCTGGCAGGGGCCGATATGGGCATCGGTGTCACGCCAATTAGGCATGAAATTCTAGGCAGGAAGCCGAAATATACGTTTCGTACACCGGTAGAGGTTACCCCCCCGACCCAGTTTCTGTCTATACCTGACGCTACGCTGTTAGATCGTGGCCGGTTCGCCTCAGGCCAAGTTTTTTCGACAATCCTTGCCAGGCTGGGTTTTCAGCCTAGGCGTCGTCATTGGATACCCCAAGGGGCGATCAGAGCGTCGATTTGAGGCCGACAAGGCCCTAGCTTGATTGTGATCGCTGAGTCGTTAATCGACGCTGCCAGTCGGCGTCGTCCTGCTCCGGAAAATCACTGCGCAGATGCACTCCGCGCGATTCCTCGCGGCGTAGCGCCGCCTCGATCACAACTCGAGAAACCGTCAGCATGTTCTGCAATTCCCATCCCGCTGGATCGTATAGTTGACGGTTGAGCACATACTGTTGCCAATGGTCGATATTCTGGGCGGCTTCGCGTAGTTGCCGACCTTCGCGGCGGACGCCTGCAGCACGCCACATCAAGCTCTTGAGAGAATTGCGAATATCTTGCAGATCGAGTGATTCGCTGGGCGGCTCGATCTTCGGGTTCTCCAGTGGGATCGCTTGGAATGTATCCGGCATAGCTTGTGCCGCCTCCGATGCGGCCTCGCCAGCGTGGCAGCCGTAAACTAATCCCTCTAGCAAGCTGTTCGAAGCAAGGCGATTTGCGCCGTGTAAGCCGCTACTGGTCACTTCACCTGCGGCCCAGAGCCCTGGCAAGTTGGAACGACCTTCGAGATCGACCTGCACACCTCCGACCATGTAATGCGCACCGGGTCGCACTGGCACACGATCGCGAGTGATATCAATTCCAAATTCGGCGCAACTTTTGTTGATTCCAGGGAAGCGCAGCTTCACCTGATCGGGATCTAGCCTTGTAAGGTCAAGATACACACAAGGGTGTCGCGTTTTGGCCATGCGGTCGACAGTGGCCTGACTAACTACGTCGCGAGGGGCGAGTTCGGCCCGCTCGTCATATTCGGGCATGAACCGTACGCCGTCTGAATCAACCAATAGGGCGCCCTCACCTCGAACTGCCTCGGTAATCAGGGTCCGTCCGCTACCAGCGATATAGAGTACCGTGGGATGGAACTGCATGAACTCCATGTCCATTAGCTGCACGCCCGCGCGGTACGCAATTGCATGCCCGTCGCCAGTGGCCACGGGTGGGTTGGTCGACTCGCGATAGATTTGTCCCACGCCGCCCGTACAAAGAATCGTCTGTTTTGCCCAGACAAACGTTCGGCCATGATGTTTGTTCCATACCAACGCTCCACGGCATTGGCCTTCGTGGGTGAGCAGATCGATCGTGAAGGTATCTTGCCAAATTTGAGCGCCCAACTCGTTGCGCGCACGATGGATCATCGCTCGCATAATCTCTTTGCCAGTAGCGTCTCCCAAGGCATGGACGACACGGTCGCGACTGTGGCCGCCTTCGCGGCCCAAAAGAAGTTGCCCTCCTTCCTTCTGGTCAAATTCAGTGCCCCATTGGATCAACTGGTGGATGTGAGCGGGCGCTTCGCGGATTACCATATCGACAACAGCGGGGTCGCACAGGTCTGCCCCAGCGGTAAGCGTATCGGCAATGTGGTCTTCGAATCGATCGTTAGGGCCAAGCACGCCTGCGATGCCGCCTTGGGCGTAGTTGCTGTTCGACTCCTGGAGTCGATCTTTGGTGACCACTAATGCCGAGAGTCGCGGGTCGATAGCCATCACGGCACGCATACCGGCAATCCCGCCGCCGATGACTAAGACGTCGACGAAATGATGCGGAATTCGTTTCGGCTGGAAGGCGACCAAATAGCGGGGAACAGAGAAAGGCATACTGCCATTTTCCCCGAACCTGAGGTCGGACGCTAGTCCTGCTTATTCCCTTCAGCAGTACCTTTGACGTACTTGCGCATGAGTTCCTGATATTCCAATGGTGTACGGCCGCGGTAGGCTTCCTGCAGATCGCGAAGCTTATCCTTGGCCGTCTGCGACTGGAATCCAGACTGAAGGTCACGCCTAAGGCCAAGGCTGCGCAAAGCGTTATCGAGTTCCTGGCGGGCCTGCTCGGCTTGTTCGCCCGAGCCGCTGGCCTGAGTTTTGAGATTCTTCCAACGATCGACAAACCGGCGCAATTCATCGGCTGTCCAGCCGAGCTTGTTGAGCAGCTCTTTGTCGACATCGTCACTCTTAAGTTGATCGTCGAGTTTGTCGATCACCAAGTTAGTTTGCTCGCGAGCGTAATCGAGGTTGGCGGCGTCGCCGGGTTCCGTTTCGCTCGAAGGTGGAGGTTTGGCGCTGCTGCTACCGCTACCACCTGCTTCCGGCTGTCCGCCCGACGGGGCATCCGACTGGCTCTGGTTTTCGCTGGCTTGTTGATCAGGCGAGGGCGATTGCTCGCCACCGGCTTGGTTACCAGCGTCGTCACTCTGTTCGCTGCCTTGGCCCTCTTGGTTGCCGCTCGACTCACCCGTTTCGCCAGCCGCCTGCTGTTCGCCTCCAGGCTGGTCGCCAGTTTCGCCATCACCTTGTTCACCGGCCTGGCCACTGCCATCGTCGGCAGCCTGATTTTCGCCTGCCGCGCCCGTGCCTTCATTATCAGACTGTTGGCCAGCGCCTTCCTGACCACCTCCAGTGCGATCGCCGCCTTGACCTCCCTGGGAATCTGATTCGTGCTCGCCTTTGCCCTCGGAGGGAGCTTCCTGGTCGTTCGGTGCATCACCAGCGGCATCTTCCGAAGGTTTGTCATTCGGTTTTTTATCCGCAGAAGGGTCGGGAGCACCTTGTTCTTCGCCCGGATTCTCACCCGCTCCGGCTGGTCCCTGTTTCTCCTGCGTTCCGCCGTCAGTTCCCGAGGGGTCTTCCTGAGAATCGCTTTGCTCTGCATCGCCCGATTCTTGTTGTGGAGAATCTTCCCCTGCTGCACCTTCCGATTCGCTTTCGCCCTGGTCGCCCGCTGCTTCGTCGGCTTCTTGCTGCTGTGCATCGCCGGTGTCGTCCTTGTTAGCCTCGCTTTCCTCAGTCGAGCCCTCTCCACTCTGGCCATCTTCCTTCGATTCTTGTTCATCGCCCGCATTTTCACCGGCCTCGCCTTCAGTCCCTTTCGAGTCGCCCTCCTGCTGCTCGAAGTGCTCGGCGATGCGTTCGAATGCTTCGCCGTCATCATCCCCTTCGGGTGAGACTTTTCCCTCGCCGCCAGAGGGTTCACCCCCGGAAGGATCGTTGCCAGAATCGCCCTCAGCCGTTTCGGAATTTTCTTGAGATGATGAATTTTCACTGCTGTCGGAAGGCGAATTCCCACCGGTACTGCCGTCCGAATCGTCATCCGTCTGGTCATCGCCCTCGGCTGACTCTCCATCCGATCCCTGCTGATCGTTGGCATTCTCTCCTTGATTGTCTCCCTGCTGTCCGCTACCGCCTTCGCCCCCTTGCTGATCTTCTGGATTGCCCTGACCACTCTCGTCGCCGGCGCCGCCCGCCTGGCCATCTTGACCACCTTCGCCTTGCTCGCCTTCGCCGTTTTCTCCTTCTCCTTCCTGTTCTCCTTTGCCATCTTGCGAGCCTTCCTGCTGACCTCCACCCTCGCCGGGACCAACAATGCGAAGCTTTTGGTGCTTAGTGAAGGCCAGGTTTGGTTCGGGGCGACGATTGTCGGCCGCCGCGGCCCAGTATTCCAGAACGTCGCCCTCGTTGAGGTCCAATTCGGCAGGAACAATCCTCAGTTGGCTTACGAATCGTCCCGTATGATCTCTACTTAGTAGCGATTTCTTCAACACTTGCGATCCGGCCACTTCGCCGAGAATCGATACGTTGCGAACTGCGTAATCGGGGTCGCGTGCCTCGACTTCGATTACCACTTGTTCATTCAGCCCTACGTCCAATATTTCTTCTGTGGGGGCGAGCAGCTCGATTTCCGGTGCGTAATCTCGCTCGACATCGATGCGATATTTAGGAGGATCCGGGTTCTTGCGACCCTCTTCTGTCGAATAGCGCAACACGTAGCTCTGGTAACGAGGCGTGCGACGATCTTCACGCAATTCCAATGGGAAACTCGTCGTGGCCTGTCGGTCCTCCGAGTTCATCAATAGGTCGTGACGACCGTCGGCTTCGAAATCGACGTGGGCCGTATCAATCGGCTGGTTGGATACGGCCGAAATCGTGACGACTGTACCTTCGACCGCGCTGATGTCGCCTGTGTGTTCCACTTCGCGGGGCGCGTAGCCCGTGTAACTTGGGTATTCGTACCGAATCCGATCGACGACCAACGTCGGCTGCGAAAAAACGGTAACTTCGTAGCGAGGCGACTGTGCATCACCAGCTTCAATCCAATAGCTCAACTCGTTCTGAATACCCCCATTGCCACCAGGAGCGATTCTGCCCGGCAAACGGCACTCGAAGTGCAAACCGCCTTCCTGAGGAGCCATGAGAACTTCTTGGCCGATGATCTGTCCATCAGCAGTTGAGTAACGAACTCGAACAGGTTCCTCCTCGGATAATCCAGTGATTTCGGCCGAGACTGTGAGTTGTTCTCCCCGTGCCGCAGCTGTGTTGCCCGGCTGAACGTTCCGAATTTTCACACGACTGGGAACGGCAATGTCGGACCAGGGCATCAGTAATCGCCCGGCCGACTCGATCGGATTTTTTGGCGACAGCCACAAATAGAGCGCATACAGAGCCACAACTACTGCCAGCACGCGGCCCAATTGAATGATGGCCCCACGATCGATGACTGAATCTACAGGCACTTCAGAAAGTCGCTGGGCGGCTTGTCGCTCGATGGCTTGGTAAACCTGTCGAGATATTTGCCGCCGACGATCTCGAAGTAGCAATAAGTTAAGCAGGCTATTTTTCAGTGAGGGGCTGCTTTTTTCAATCGCCTGCGCGGCAAAAGCTGGATTGATCGGTTTGCTTACCAGTGGCCAGAAGATTCGCCAACTATACCAACCAACTCCACCTACTAACACGATTAATAGCATCGCCCGCGCCGTGGGACTCCAACCGCCTGGAACAATCCAATGCTCCAACACTGCCGCAGTAAACAAATAAGCCAAGACGCCGACCACAAGAGTGAGCATGCCGGCAGTTAAATCGACCATCTTTAAGGCACGTCGGGTGCGACGGATCTGATCGTCGACGTATCGCTCCTCGGAACGCGCAGGCTCACTGGGCGCGGGCTCGGGAGGACGATTTTCAGTCACGCTGGCCATGATGCGGGATTTATAGCCGTACGGTTGGTGTGAAGGGTCGGTTACAAGTATTTTCCGGCTGTGGAGCTACCTCTGCTCCATTATAGGAGTCGCCCATGAAAGAATAGGACGACTTACTGGGCATTTTGTGCCAGCTGGGGTAGTGGGAGGGCTCATTTTCCGGAAAATCACGCATTCTGCAAGGTTTCTACCGATCCACCACTTCTTCCTACTCATGGTCAATCCCAGCACATTTCGCGACTTAGTAAGTGGTCGTAAGCGTGGACCGGGGGCAACGCTATTGCGGGGCCTGCTCCGCTTGGTTGAGACGCCCTACAGTTGGGCGATGCGCATACGAAATCATCGCTACGATCGTGGCCATGCAAAGTGCCATCAGGTCGACGTGCCAGTCATCAGCGTCGGCAATCTCTCAATGGGTGGCACGGGCAAGACGCCGTTGGTGGAGTGGATCGCCCGCTACTTTCGTCAGCGTGGCGTGCGAGTCTCCATTGTCAGCCGAGGCTACGCCGCGAATGAAGAAGGCCGCAACGACGAAGCACTTGAGTTGCGACTTGCCCTGCCTGATGTACCGCATCTGCAAAATGCCGATCGGGTGACGGCAGCGCTGGCGGCCATTGAAGAACTGGAAACCGAGTTAATTCTGCTCGACGATGGTTTTCAGCACCGTCGTTTAGACCGCGATCTCGACATCGTCCTCTTGGACGCGACTGAGCCGTTTGGTTTCGGGCATGTGTTTCCGCGCGGCACTTTGCGCGAACCACTTGTTAGTCTTGCGCGTGCCGATGTTGTAGTGCTCAGTCGATCAGACATGCTAGAGAACGACGCTCGCAACGAAATCCGCGAACGCGTTGCCCGACTGGCTCCCCTGGCCGTTTGGTGCGAAGTGAGGCATGCTCCCCGAGAGTTAGTAAACGCTCGTGGCGAATCAAGTCCGCTCGATTCAATCGTCGGCAAGCGCGTGGCCGCTTGTTGCGCAATCGGCAACCCGACCGGATTTCGTCATACACTTGAAACGCTTGGAGCGAAAGTAGTCGCCTGGCGCGAATTCCCCGATCATCATGCTTACACTCGCGACGATGTCGAGTCGCTTGGCACGTGGGCCGCCGAAGCCGAAGTGGTCCTCTGTACTCGTAAGGATCTGGTTAAGCTCCAAGTTGCAAGTATCGGTGGAGTCCCGCTATGGTCAGTTGGCGTCGAGCTTCAATTCTCTGTCGGCCAGGACGAATTCGAAGTGGCGCTGGCAGGCGTTTGAATTTTCTGCAGATTCTTCCCTCTGTTTCATCGAGGACTCGGAAGGGAACACCTACTTACAGTTTTCCTCAAAACCACTATAATGGGGCAATGATGTTACTTGCTGAAATCACATCGGACGCGGCACAATCCGGGATTGGGCTTGGTTCTGCGATAGCCGTCGTATGTTCCTGGGATCGCAACCGCTCTATTCTTTGGGCCATATTGGCAGGCTTCTTTACCTGGTTTTACGTGATCTATTTCGCCCTCACGCGAGAGCCTTCAATCTAGGGTTCGGCGCCTTAGCCGGAAGCTCGCCCATCTTGAGACTCCTCGGTCGGCCAAGCCTACGAAGAAGTCCGATGTTCAGGCAAGCCACGCAACGTCATTCATTATCGATTTCTCGGGTGCTGCTACTTGCGATCGGCTCGCTCATTGTGCTTGCCGGTGGATCCGTGTTGCTTTTGCTACGAGCGACCAGTGAACACTTGCTGCTCAACGCTGGCACGAAGACGCTGTTGCGAACCATGGACGTGATTGAAGTAGTCGTTCGAGGTCAGCTCGACCCGGCACGGGTGCAAGTGGAGTCAGTTGGTCGCATGATGAGTTCTCCCAAGTTCGATCTGTCGAACCTCGAACAAGTAGCTGATGTTTTCCAGGGTGCGCTGGCTTCGACTCCCCAGGTGCGCGTGCTCATTTACTGCGACTCACAACTGCAGATTGTATCAGTGGTGCGGGACACCAGCACTGACTCGATGGCGATTGAACAATACGATGGGAGTGACGACGAAACGACGACATCGATGGACAAGATGTTACGTGGTACTGAGGGAGCTCGCTGGGGCGACTTAATAACGGCCGACTCCATCGATCGCACGTTGCTAAATGTCCGCTATCCGATCCGGCGAGAGGGTGAGTATCTCGGCTTTATAGCCGCAGGAGTGACGACGCGCGAAATGTCGCGAGTGGCAGCGAACGTCGAAAGGCTGATGGGCGTGTCTACGTACTTGACTCTCGGGGGGCAGCAGGTTCTTGCGCACCCCTCCCTAGCCGATGGGAAGCATTCGCGTTCGGCCGACATACTTTTCGACCAACTAAATGATACCCGGAGTCGACAAGACCCGGTAACGCTCCACGATCCGGCGATTTCTGAAAAAACTGACATTCCACATTTTGAATCGAGCGATGTGGAGTCATTTGAATTCGATTTTAATGATCGGGCATACGCCGGCTTCTCAAGGTCGCTAGGCGACTATGGTGACCCCCCACTAGCAATCGGCGCGTATTGTCCTGCAAAACTAGTTCACGCACCGATGCAGCTACTCTACTCGACCGCAGCCGTCGGTTTAGTAGTGATTGCCGTTGCGCTGGCAATTGCCGTTTGGGTTAGCCGAGCAATTGCGAAGCCAGTTCGTCGCGTCTCGGCAGGCGTCGCGAGTATCGGCCAGCTCGACCTAAGCAACGTGCATGAAATGGCGCCAAGCCGTATAAGTGAGGTCGACGATTTGGCGACGTCGTTTAATCGCATGCTTTGGTCACTGCGGGCTTTTTCCACATACGTGCCGACAAAATTGGCCAATTTGGTAATTCAAGGCGTGGTTGGTGCTTCGGTCGCCTCTGAAGAACGGGAGCTTTCGGTGATGTTCACCGACATCGTGGGTTTCACTGCGCTATCCGAAGGAATGGACGCTATCGAGGTTGCCGATTTTGTCAACGAGCATTTGACTTTGCTGGTCCAGTGCGTTGAGGAGACCGGTGGCACAATCGACAAATACATCGGCGACGCTTTGATGGCCTTTTGGGGAGCGCCGCAGCGGATGAAAGACAGCTCCGCCGCTGCTTGTCGCGCCGCATTGCTTATGGCGGACCGACTCAAGCAGGACAACCATCGACGTGTCGCCGCTGGCAAGCAACCGATTCGCTTGCGGATCGGAATTCACACCGGCCCGTTGGTTGTGGGAAATATTGGCGCACCTGGTCGCGTCAACTATACGGTCGTCGGCGATACCGTCAACGTCGCGCAGCGGCTCGAGTCGCTCGGCAAGCAGGTCGACGCCGATGCAGAAGTCATCGCCTTGCTGAGCGCAGCTACGGCCGAACAGCTGGACGGAAAATATATCACGCATCCCGAAGGCGAGTTTAGACTTCAAGGTAAACAACATGACGTAGGCGTCTTGCGTCTGGATTTGTCATCGACCGCTATTGATTGTGACGAATAACATTTGATGACAGTTCGTTTGCAGAAAGGCTGTTGAGGTTAAGAACCGAATGGAAACAATCGCTCTAAGTCGCGAAAAGAAATATCTGATGCTCTCCGCCTTGGGTAACATTCTGGTGGGATGCGTCGGTATAACAGTGGCCACGATCAGTTCGTCGCAGGCGATATTGCTCGATGGATTGTTTAATCTTACCTACTTCGCCACGGGGCTATTTACAGTTAAAGTGGCCTCGCTACTGGCAATTGGTGATGATGAACGCTTCCCGCACGGGTATTCATTCTTCGAACCTTTGGTGAACGGAATGAAAGGGATGTTGGTGTTGGGTGTGTCGGTGATGGCTTTGGTCGGTGCCGTGCAGGCCTTGCTTGATGGCGGCCGAACGATTGCCGCCGGGCCCGCGGTCGCCTACGGTATCTTCGCTTCGATCGCTTGCTGCGTCGTTGCTCTAATCACGCGGCGTGGCGCCAGAGCGACCAATAGCCCACTGGTTCAGGCCGATGCGGAGAACTGGATCGTCAACGCCGCGATTTCCTCCTGCGTTTTGCTTGCCTTCGCCGGTATCTTTGTTTTGAAATCCACCGGGCTTAATGCAGTCGTACCTTACGTCGATCCAGTCGTTGTGCTCACGATCGTCCTCATTTCGATTGGCGTGCCTGTACGGATGGCAAAGAATGCTTTGATGGGGCTTCTCAACCGAGCGCCATCAAGCATTATCGTCGAGCAGGTGATCGATATCGTGGACAGCAATTTGGCAGACTTGCCAGTCCGCGAGCGATTCATACGGGTGATTCAGCCTGGTCGACAGAGGATGGTGTTGGTGCACGTTGTACTTCCAGCCGACTTTCGGATGGAGGGACTGAGCCAGCTAGACTCGATTCGGTCACAAACGTACGAATCACTTTGCCAGGATCACTGTGCTACTATCGTCGACATGCTGTTCACGGCTGATCGCCAGTGGGGGGCACCTTTATCAGATGGCGGTTTCGGGGGACTGACGGTGCCCTAACCGTCGACCGACCGATCATTTAATGCCAGGCTACTTCGGCGAGCAGACGGCGATGTTATTGACCAGTCGCTCGTAGTCCAGCACACCCATCGCGGTGTGCTGGGCAACTTGTTTGGTGTAGTAGGTGCTGCAGCTTCCGGAGAGAACAATCGCATTCTCTGCCGTGTAAACAGAGAGCCGGCGGATGCGACCGGGTAGACGAGACTCGATGCGCTGCAGAATGCGGGCGACGAGCCGTTTGCGCTGGGTTTCCTCTTCTCCCGAAGGGATCTCAGCAGACTGCTTAGAGATCTCTGAAGAATTGACCCGAGAGCGGGACTTCCTAATCACCGAATCAATCATCACTGTCCCTCCATGTGTGCGCAACTGACGCACGCAGGGTCGTCTCAGAAGAAAGCCAAGCGAGATCAGGCTTTCTCCTAGGCGACGGATTCCAACTTCGCCAGTCGATGCGGCCCGCCATAATATTCGTGGCTCGAAGCGACGAGGGAATTTTCGAGCCACGCGTCCTGATGTATCTCAATCTATTCCCAGAAGACGTGCGAGGTCAACACGAACTGATGTTCATCGATCAAATGGGGGGACGAACCTGCCTCCGCAGTAGGTAGCGAAGCTAGCTAAGCTTGCCACTCTGGGACAGCATCTCGATTACCTCCTCCGCCAATGCCTCGGGCGTTTTATTACCTGCTTCGAGCACAAGCTCCGCACTCTCGGGTGGTTCGTAAGGCGCATCGATGCCGGTAAACCCCTTGATCTCGCCAGCCCGAGCTTTTTTGTAGAGCCCTTTGGGATCACGCGCTTCGCACACTTCCAGTGGGGCGTCGACAAAAACTTCCAAAAAGTCGCCCGCGCCCATGTTCTCTCGTACAGCATCGCGATCCGAACGATACGGGCTCACGAATGCGGTCAAGGTAACAATGCCAGCATCGCAGAGCATTTTGGCGACGGCACCCACGCGGCGAATGTTTTCCTCGCGATCTTGTTGCGAAAATCCCAAGCCAAATCGCTGCGCAAATTCGTCGCCGTAGCGGTCCGAAAGCAACTGCGGTGTAGCGTTCAGGTCGTGCCGTACGTTGTCGCCATCGAGCACATAGCTACGTATGCCGCGCTGATGCAACAGGTGATCTACTAAATTCGAAACGGTACTCTTCCCGCAACCGCTAAGGCCCGTGAACCAAACCACACAGCCCCGATGGCCATTGAGGCCTTCGCGGTCTTCTCGGGTAACAGCCTGTTCGTGCCAGACAACAATCGGATCGTTCGCTTCAGACATGACGCCTTTTCGTTAGTAGGGTTGTAAGAGTTGCTAGTACTTCTGTGCTGGATTCAGTTCGACACGTTTCTGATAATGACGAATGACTAAGTACCCAAGCACGAAGGAATGAACCGGCTCTGAGCGTTCGGATTTCGTTATTTCATTCGTCATTGGGTATTTCATTATTCGTTATTCACTCAGCCCAGCCAATTCGCACAAGTTCGCTGAAACTACCGGCTGGGGGCAACTCCATACCAGGAAGAACAACGCCTCGCGGCACCAACGGCCGGCGGGATGACCCAACACATAGCCGGTGCCTTTTGCGGCAGCCAATGCCGCCTGAGTACTGCGCAACACCAGGCTGTTCGCCTGCTGGCGAAGCTGCTCCAGCGAGCAGGCCGACTCTTCACCGCGGACTAATGCCAATAGATCGTCGGTCACCTCTTCGCATTCTGTTCGTAGCGCTTCCAGTGGCGGCAGAAGCTCCTCGCGGCGGACGGCTTCCGTTTCAATGAACTTGACCGCGGCCTGCGACAAGCCCAGCGCGAGCGTCGAAGTCTGATGGCCACCCGTACCGGCCCCGCTGCCCAAGGACATCACATTCTTAACCGGCCCCGCGATCACCCATTGCTCGTCCACCGTTACATTCTCCAGCCGAAGTTCTCCCGTGTGGCTGGCCGAGACGCCCACCAATCGGACCGGCTCTGGCGCAGAAACTCCCGGCAGATCGGTGGGCACCGCCACCAGCAGTTGTTCTTCAGTCGGTTGCTCGCCATCCATCAGCGTAGCGCCAATCACAACGTGTCGAGCGTGAGCAGCACCAGTCACCCAAGGCGAGAAACCATTCAACACGAACCCGCTTCCCGAGCGCACGGCTTGCAGCACGGGCCGCGCCAAGTGCCGTCGACTGGTTGTAAGATGCGAGACGCCAACCGTGGCAAACGAGTCGCCCCGCGCTAAGTCGGTCAGCAACAGTTCTTTTAGTGAGTCGTTTTCGCAGCTCGCGATTCGGCGACAGGCGCCGCTGCGCTGCGTGATAATGAATGTCGTAGTCAGGCACGCACTGCTCAACGCCAAGTAGCCCCGTACGATGGCTTCTTCGTCCCACGCCTGCCCACCCCATTGCGGTTCGAGAAACCACTCGAAAACACCTGCCTTGCCGCAAAGCTCCAACTGCTGAGCAGGCCACTCGCCCGTCAAGTCAGTTTCCTGCGCCAACTCGGCCAGCGACTGGCACAACTCATCCAATTCAGGGCTATCTGGGGACGTGATCTTGTTGGTAGTCATGATCGAATCAGCACTAGGCATTTGTAATTGAGCGAAGGACCCATTGTACCCGGCGACGGTCCGCAGCGCCTATCGGCAGCAAGCGCATGTGGGAGGCGTCTCCGACGGCGATCGTGCCCTGTTTTTCTTGTCCAACGGTGCAATGAGTTTTTCTCCGTATCCAGGAAAACGATTTCAGGGAAAAAACTCCTCCATTCTTTCCCATACCCTTCGCCGGTCGCCCTGCAAAACAAGGTCACTGGCCAAACCACAGGGGAAAAAACAACCGGACTTTTTTCTTTTACGCACGAATTTCTTCCCATCTGCCCAGCACATTGTTTCCCCTCAGCACCAGGCGCCACTCGACGAATCAAGGCCGAACAGCACATCGCGAGGGAAAGAATTCCGCCAGTTTTATTCCCTGCCGAACCGGTGGATTCGGAAAAAACTCGGCGTGAGTTTCACAGTCAATTTTTCAAAGATCGACGTAACATCGTGCACCAATGATTATCGATAACTTTGCCAAGAAAGCGAACATTATTCTTGGCCGGTCGGGGAGAATTTCTAATGACGTGGCGCAGAGATCATAGAGAGGACAGTAGCACTTGAACTACAAACTACTTTTACAGGATGGTATTTGATTTAGATAGAGAAGCCTCATGGCTCTGCTGTGCGACTGAACCCGTACTGTCGCAAAATATTCTCGACTTTGAAGTAGTTCCTCTCCTCGGCGATCTCTATTAAGTTCTCGGTGATGCGAGGATCATTGGGATCGGCACCGTTATTCAGGAATAAGCGGACTGCCTCAGCTCGATTATTAGTCACGGCTGCAGCCAAGGGAGTACTGCCTCGTTGCGAAGGCTCAGCCGGATCAGCGCCAGCCTCCAAGAGAAGCTTTACTATTTCTAGGTCACGATTTCGTTTCAGAGCAATATGCAAAAACTGGCTTCCTTTCTGCGACTCACGTTCAAAATATGAATCGTCAAGGTAACTTATCCATCGGCTTGCACCTTGCGAGTCATCTTTAATAATCGCATGAAAGAGGATATCTTCGGTACTATCAGTCTGCCTCGGATCTGCACCGCCTTTCAATAGAAGATCTATACATTCCTGATTGCCTCGCTTCACGGCACTCGCAAGGGCAGATTCACTACCAAGCTTTGAGTTTGGATCAGCACCATCTTTCAAGAGTTTTTCAAGTAAAGCTGGCCGGCCATACCTGGCGGCATAGTTGAGTGCCGCATTTCTCGTTATCGATGCGCCATCGGAATCGGAAAAGAAAACGAGAAACAGATTGACAGACTGATAATCACTTTGATCGACTGCTATTTGAAACGCTCGAACTGCCTCTTGACTAGGTGTGGTCGGGTCCTCCTCAGTTTCGAGTAGCGCTAGAACGCGTTGAGGCTTTTCACCTGTTACTGCCCTAACGAGTGGTGGGTGTGTTGTGTAGTAGATCCTTAGCTGCAAGAAATGAATCGAGGCTGGGCCTATGAGAAGATTCAACAGCAACAGCAAAGAATACATCCATTTAGAACCTTCTCCGGAGGCTTTCTTGCCAAGGATCGCTAAAAGAGAAGTAACGCCTCCGAATACGGAGATGGTATAGATACAAGCAAGGATTGTCAAAAGCAACAGACCGATACCAAGGCCTCCTAGGCCCGGTCTTGGCTCTTCGAGCAATACGGAATAATACCACCACAAAAATACGCAGGCTGCAAAGCAAAAGAAGGGAAAGTATCTCAGGATGAGTCGTCCTATCTGAACCGGTTTAATAACCGTCAGCTTCTTCATTCCTGCGCTCTTTCGGTATAATTTTCAGTCGGGAAAAGGGTTAGGATGGCTCTTTCGAAACCCATGGACTAACGACTGTGCGAGGCGACTTCGCCGGCGATCTTGCCTCCAGGTAATCCTAGCGAGTATCGCCCTCGGAGAGGCCTCCTACAAAACGCGGCCGCAGCGCCCGCGTTACCGCACGTTCATATCGGAGCTCAAACCACCCGCGGCAACCAGATACGACTGTTGCACGTAGTCCATCACCATCCGATGCGCACTAAAGCGGGCGGCTAGGGTGGCGATGGAGTTGGTCATCCGCTCGATCCAGAGTTGTGGCAATCCATCAGAGTCGCGCTCGTAGAATAGGGGGATGACCTCTTCGGAAAGCACGGTTACCAGCTCGCGAGCGTCGCGCTCGTCGCTTTTGGCGGGATCGACATGCTGGGTACCGATGCCGATGGAGAAACCATTGCGGCCGTTGTAGGCCTCGGCCCACCAACCGTCGAGGACCGAGCAGTTTAGCCCGCCGTTGAGCACGACCTTCTGGCCGCTCGTGCCGGAAGCTTCCAGCGGTCGACGGGGGTTGTTGAGCCAGACGTCGACTCCTTGGGTTAGATGACGGCCGACGTTGATATCGTAGTCTTCGATAAACACAATCCGGCCGGCGAAGCGCGGGTCGTGGCGCAGGTTTGCGATGCTCTGGATGAGCTTCTTGCCTGGCTCATCGGCAGGATGAGCTTTGCCAGCGAAGATAAACTGCACCGGTCGGTTGGCATCTTCCATCAAGCTGACAAACTGATCGATGTTCTTCAAAAACAAGTCGGCCCGTTTGTAAGTGGCAAATCGTCGCGCAAAGCCGATCGTTAGTGCGCTGGGGTCGAGTACCGTGCGCGCTGCAAGAATCGACCGCTCTTCCTCATTGCGACGTCGGCACTGTCGGCTGACGCGCCGTCGCACGAACTCCAACAGGCGGCTTTTAAGCGCGTTGTGTGTTTCCCATAACTCGCCAGGATCGACAGAATAGATTTTCTGCCAAACTTCGGGGTCGCCCATCTGTTTCTGCCAATCGACGCCTAAATACTTGTCGTAGAGCATCTGCATGGGATACGCCAACCAGCTGGGCACGTGGACGCCATTGGTGATGTGGCCGATGGGGATTTCTTCCTCGACTCGCCAGGGCCAAAGGTTGGCCCACATCCGTCGCGAGACGTGCCCATGCAGCGAACTGACTGCGTTCGCGCGACGGGAGAGCTTCAGGCCGATGACGGTCATGCAAAAAGTTTCGTCTTCGTTTTGCGGCTCGACGCGGCCCAGCCCCATTAGTTGTTCGTAGCTGATGCCGATTTGCTCGCGCAGTGGGCCTAAATGTTCCTCAAGCAGACTGCCATCGAACCGATCGTGGCCTGCCGGTACCGGCGTATGCGTGGTGAATACCGTGCAGCGGGCCACTTCTCGCAAGGCGTCGTCGAACGGTAGGCCGTCGTCTGTCATTCGCTCACGAATAACTTCTAACGGTGCAAACGCGCTGTGGCCTTCGTTGAGGTGATAAACGCCCGGGTAGATGCCCAACGCCCGCAGCGCCTTCACGCCGCCTACGCCCAGAACTAGTTCCTGCCGAATGCGGGTACGCACGTCGCCGCCGTAGAGTCGTGAGGTCAACTCGCGATCTTCGGGCCGATTGCCTTCGACGTCGCAATCGAGCAGATAGAGTGGTATCCGCCCGACTTGCATCAGCCAAACCTTGGCAAGCAATTGGCCATCGCGGGTGTCGATCACGACAGTGATTGGTTTACCATTCGCGTCGCGCGCTGGTTCGATGGCCAGGTTTTCTACTTTGGTATCGAGGTATTCTTCTTCTTGCCAGCCTTCGACGTCTAGTTGCTGACGGAAGTAGCCCTGGTCGTAGAACAAACCGATTGCAACCAAGGGAACGCCCAATCCGCTGGCGCTTTTGATGTGATCGCCCGAAAGCACGCCCAGACCGCCGGAGTAAATCGGTACGGACTCGTGGATGCCAAATTCTGCAGAGAAATAAGCAACTGGCTTGGAACCGAGCACGCCTGCCTCGCGAGCACCCCAGGTCATCTGGGTGTTGCCCATGTAATCCTTTAGCCGTCGGTGGGCTTGGTTGATGCGCGTGTATAGCACCATCTCCGAGGCGCGTTGGGCGACCTGATCGTGCGACATTTCGGACAAAAGCGCAATCGGATTGTGGTCGAGCTGCCGCCAGCGCACCGGGTCGAGGTCGCGAAACAGATTGACTACTTCAGGATGCCAGCTCCACCACAAATTTCGCGCTAGAGAGAAGCACTTGTCGTAGAGGGCCTGTGGCGTTATCTCAGTCCAAATGTCGCGGGGCTTTCCAGTCACAGCGCTCGGGATTTCGGTTTGGCTCATTGATCATCACTTCCAATGTGGTTCAGCAAGTCGACCAGAGTTTATCGCTAGAAGCCAACCCAAACGTCCGGGCGAGCTCCTGCAGATACCTCTGATCGTGTCCGACCCGAAAATTATACCGAAAGCCGTCTGTGTTGCGATGCCCCGCTACGACCTTTCTACCCGCGGAACTTGCTTTGGAGCATTGCTTCAAGGCGTATAGCCGACGAGAGCAATCGGAGACTAGAGCCTCATTTGACCCAAATTACGGTACCTCGCGTCCAGTCTTCCCGATCTAGCTGCGGCTTTCGCCACCTACGTCCCCGCAGACGTTCATTGCAGAACCGCCTGACAGCATTTAGAGTAAACGGCCCCTGAGACGGGAAATCAAAGTCGGCACTGGACATCGGGGTCCGGTGTATCGACGTCTCGGGTAGACTTTGTGGCGCTGTTCCCCGACTGTCAGGAGACTCTGCAATTGACGAAGCTTGCACAAGCCTATGGTTCAGGCAAATTCGGACTTTCTTTCGAGCTTTTTCCGCCGAAGACTGAGAAGGGAATGTCAGCTTTGTTTGGCCATCTCGATCAGCTCATCGAGTTTCAGCCCAGCTATATTACCTGCACATATGGTGCCGGTGGGTCGACTCAGGACCGGACTTTGGACGTCGTCTCTGGAGTGTTGCAGAAGTATAAGGTACCGGTCGCCACGCACCTGACTTGTGTCGGTCGCTCAGCCGATCAGATCAGGCAGTATCTCGACCGGGCAAAGGACTTGGGTATACAGAACGTCGTCGCCCTGCGCGGCGACCCTCCGCAAGGGGAAACGCAGTTTCGTTCTGTTGAGGGAGGCTTCGCACACGCCAACGAACTCGTGCAGTTTGTTCGTCGCGATTTCGACGACCTGGGTATCGCTGTGGCGGGCTATCCAGAAACGCATCGAGAAGCCCTGAGCCCTGAGGTTGATCTAGAGAATCTCAAGCGAAAAGTCGATGCCGGCGCCGACGCAGTCATCACTCAATTGTTCTATAACAACGAAGATTTTTTTGATTTCCGTGAGCGGTGCCAGCGGGCGGGTATCAGTGTGCCGATTGTGCCCGGTCTGTTGCCGGTCACGAATCTGGCTCAAATCCAACGAATCGCGTCGCTCTGCGGGGCAAAGCTCCCGGCACAATTCCAGGCCGATCTAGAAAAACATGCGGACGACGAGCAGGGACAGTTTGAGGTGGGCGTCGAGTTTTCTATTGGACAGACGTCGGAATTAGTGGACTCCGGGGTCGATGGAGTTCATTATTATGTATTGAACAAGTCTGAGGCCGCCAGGCGTGTGCTCAACGCGGTTCAGTTGCCAAGGTAATCGCGATGAACGAGACGTCCCCATCTCAACCCGGCCAGGATCTGACTGGCCGCGAATTGGGCGGCTATCGCATTTTGCGCCGGCTTGGCTCTGGCGGTATGGCCGACGTCTATCTGGCGGAGCAGCAGTCGCTCGCTCGGCAGGTTGCCCTGAAAGTGCTGCGCGACCAATTGGCCGACGACGCCAATTACGTGGAGCGATTTGCTCATGAGGCCCGGGCAGCTGCCTCTCTGGTGCATCCGAACATCGTGCAGATCTACGAGGTCGGCCGCGAAGGCAATATCCACTTTATCGCGCAGGAATATGTAGCCGGCAAGAATCTTGGTCAGGTAGTCGAACGGCAAGGCTCGCTACAGCCGAGCGTTGTGCTCGACATCTTGCGGCAAGTGGTTTCCGCGCTTTGTAAGAGCCACGAGTTGGGAATCGTCCACCGCGATATCAAACCGGAGAATATTCTTCTGAGCCACACCGGCGAGGTGAAAGTGGCCGATTTCGGTTTGGCTCGAGTGATTGGTGCTGACACAAAGACACTGACTCAAGTGGGCGTCACCATGGGCACGCCGCTTTACATGAGCCCCGAGCAGATCGAAGGCCGACCGCTCGACGTGCGCAGCGATATCTACTCACTGGGAGTGACTTGCTATTTCCTGCTTACTGGCGCGCCGCCACACGGAGGCGAGACCGCCTTGGCTGTGGCCGTGCAGCATCTTAATAGCACGCCGACACCTCTGGAGAATGTTTGTCCGGGTCTCTCCAGCGCGCTGGCCCGTGTTGTGCATCAAATGCTCGCTAAGAAACCAGAGAATCGCCCGGCCAGCCCTAGTGAGTTGCTCATTTCGCTGCGCGATTTGGCCAAGACAGCTGCGGCAGAAGGTTGGGCAGAAGGTCCGGAAAATTGGACTTTAGCCGAATGGATCGCTACTGACGAGTCACGCAGCGAAGCCAGCAGACGACTGGGCGAACTAATGCGAGCTGAGACAAAACTTCGGCCCGACGGTCGTCGTTGGGTACGTCTGGTCTTAGGTCTCTCAGCTGCCGCATTGGGAGGGGTGATACTAGCTGCTTTGTTGCAACCGCGTTCTTACTTGGCCGGTTCCCGTTCGCCTTCGGTTCCAGTCCGATCGTCAGCCGAGGCCCAGCTCTATCACGCAAAAATGACCGATAGCCCGGCGGCCTGGGAAAGCGTCTGGCAAGAGTTTCCCGACGCAGATCCTTTTGTGCGGCAATTGGCCCAACAAGGATTGGTGCGACATTATCTCTTGGTGTCGCAAGATTTCAAACTCGCGCTGCCGACTATCCGCGATTTACATCAGCTCAGCGCTGCCGACGAGTCGCTTGACGCACTGCGTGCGTTTGCCCTTGCTTCGGGTTTAATTTGCCATGAGCGACTAGGGTCGGACGACGAAGCGCAACTTGCTCGCGAACAGCTGACGTCCGATCGGATGGACAACTTGCGGAGCAGCGAAAGCCAGCTCTACGATCTGCTGCAGACATCGCTCGGGAATCTGAGTAGTCCGTAATCTGAGCGACTGAATCGGACGGTTTTGCGCGTACTCAAGAATCGCCAGTTGCAACGTGGCCGACGAATGCCCAAATACCACAGAACACGATGGTCACGATTGCTTGCCAAATTTCTAGCGACATGATGGCCCTCGACTGGCGGGTGGGTTGAATTAGTCGCTCTCCGTCGCTGGGTGGGCGGCAATCCGTGCCTCTACTTTCTTCGGCTTCCAGATAGCCTTCCGAGCAGCTTCTCGCAGCCTGCCGCCAGGGCTCGCCCCAACGGCACAATAGGCCCCCCTCCGCTGAGCTGAAATCGGGCGAAATCTCGCCCGATTTAGTGGCGGACTAAACCGGCCCAGAGGCGGAAAAAAGAGGGCAAAAAACGCACAGGAAATAGTGTACAAATGTATATCTTTTGGCCACTGTTTCTGTTAGGTTTCTGTTTGAGCCAAGACGGCAATTTCAGCTCGATTCGTTCGCTACGAAAGGGGAAAAACCATGAATTTTAGGCCTCATTTAACGCCTGTGGGGCAAGACGACTGCCCCGACAATCTCGACGCTTCGCCGTCGGAATTCGACGACGCTCCTTGGGAGGCCTTTCTGCCCGACGAACAGATAGACCCCTTGCCGGAACCAGGAGATTTTTGGATCGAGCGAGATCAACTCGACGCGCAATTGCTGGCCGCCTAACAGAACTCAGCGAGTGGGGTAGAGATCATGTTGCCATTAGCAGTGGTGGAGGAGATCCGTCGGTTGGTGGAAGAAGGAGTGTTGTCGCAGCGCAAGATTGCTACGAAGCTCAACGTGAGCCGCGGCACGGTCGGCGCGATTGCCAACGGCAAGCGCGGCCTCTATGGCAGCGAGCCCGACCCTGAAAATCCCGATTTATGCAGCCTCAGCCTCCCGCCCGAGCGCTGTCCAGGCTGCGGAGCGCTGGTCTACATGCCCTGCATCCTCTGTCGAGCCCGGCGGTACATTCAACGTCGGCGCGACTTGCGAGAGCTCTCGTCCCGAACAGGAATCGACCAACGCCGCGTGGCGTGATTTCCACACGGCATTCTTCTACTCTTGATACATAGCAGGGGCGTTTGAGCAGAAATTGAACAGAAACTTACGCAAAGCGACGTGGGGCTGCGGGAAAACCGATAATACATTCGAAACCCAGGCCGGGGTCTCCTCAGTTACGGATGTGGTTCGGTTAGGTCACAAATATCACGCGCTCCTGAGCGCGCAAAGACCTTCGGTAAGTCATCCAGATTATCGACCTCAGTGAGTAGGCCATTGGCCACCACTTTCTTCGATTGTGCGGATGGTTAGGGCGGTCACATTCACAGAGCGTTGAAGCGACCGGCAAGGTCGCTGCTAAGTTGATATCATAGTTTCGCTCCTCGCTTGTAGTTTCAGGCCGTATCTTGCTGTTCTCTCTGAAGAAAGAGACTGATATAGCCCGGGCTGCACAACTTGGGGAGGTCCAGGGTGAGTGGTGATCGAATGGTCGGTGGAATCCGGATCCACCAAGCCGATTTCTCCCATCAAAGCAGCGATCTCACCAAATTTGGAATTTGTCACTGTCAAAACCACGGTGTTCCAAAAGGTGGAGTATCACACAGTCACTAGGTACAATCTCAAATAGAAAAACCTAGTCTGAGTAACTCTCAAGAACATCGCACGGTCGCACATCAATCCGAAATGTTTGACGTTGTTTAGGCTTAGAACCAACTATGAAGATCCTCCAGTATCCCAAATCGCCCAATTGTCGTCGTTTGGGTTTCGAAGTGCTGGAAGATCGTCGCATGTTGGCTGTGTTTTCGGTAAGCAATCTGCTCGATGGCCTTTCTGTGCCTGGAAGTTTGCGCCGAGCTATTCGGGATGCAGATGTCTCTCCAGGGCCTGACGAAATCGTGTTCACGACGACTGGTACGATTCTCCTTACTGAGGGTCCTCTTCAACCCCATGAACCGATCACTATCACTGGTCCTGGTCAAGATATGCTCACGATTGATGCACAGCACCAGTCAAGCGTTCTATTTTTCCCCCTATTCTCAGGAGATCTCTCACTCTCTGGACTAACGCTGCAGAACGGATCATCCAGGACCGGCGGTGCCGCGATCACGTTTGGCAGCAATGGGCAGCTTTCCATTACAGATAGTCTGATCCAAGGAAATGCTGCCGGAGACGGCATTCTGTCGGGGAGCAACGGTGGTGCGATTGATGCGGATAACGCGTCAACTCTAAGAATTACGAATAGCACACTTGCGGGTAATAGCACCAGCGGAGTTAATTCGAAGGGTGGTGCGATCTATTTCGGCTTAGGTTTCATTTTTATTCGAGACAGTACGATCACCGGTAATAGCACTTCGGGTTCTGGCAGCTCAGGAGGCGCCATCTATGCAGAGAATGCTTGGGTATCAATTACCAATAGTACGGTTACCGATAATCAAACGAATGGAACAGATGCTGACGGCGGTGCCGTTTTCGCCAATATGGGCACTATAAATGTTGTTGATAGTCTCCTGAGTGGAAACAAGACAACCAACGAGCATTCCAATGGAGGTGCTATTGCTACCGAAGAAGCCAGAGTCATTCTGACGGGTAGCACCCTCACCGATAGCAGTACTCTTGAGCGAGAAGCCCGCGGTGGAGCGATCTACAGTTATCAAGGCAGCGTCACCCTCACTAGAGCGGAACTTCGTGATAGTCACACGACCGGCACCTCTTCGCCAGGCGGCGCGATTTACGCACGCGAGGGTGACGTGACGCTCTCGAGTAGCACACTCGAAAACAACAGTACTTCTGGATCGCATAGCAGCGGAGGTGCAGTTTTTGTCCGCTCGGGTGAGGTCATACTGGCTGACAGCTCGGTCAGCGGTAACAGCACGATGAACGATAGGTCACGAGGCGGGGGTATCGCGACTGATCAGGGTGATCTGATGATTACCGATAGCGTTCTGCGGGAGAACAGCACCGCCGGCTATAGATCGCATGGAGGCGCAATCTATTCAGATCGGGGAGATTTGACGCTGAGCAACAGTTCTGTATCTGGAAATAGTACTTCGGGAAAGCAAAGTAACGGTGGCGGAATCTCCACGGACTTTGGTGATGTGACAATCACCAATAGCGAAGTCCTTGGTAATAAGACGCTGGCCGAATCCTCCCATGGCGGAGGTATTGTTTCCGAGGGAGACGTGAGATTAACCAGCAGCACGCTCAGCGGAAACATCACCTCGGGCGCCTACGCCGACGGTGGCGGCATTTTGAGCCGTTATGGCAGTGTGAATCTCATTGACAGCACGCTGAGTGAGAACAGAACTGAAGGTAGAAAAGCCCTAGGGGGTGGAATATTCTCACTAAGAGCACCAGTCACGTTGACTAATAGTACTCTGAGTGGCAACAGTACCCTTGGAATTGATTCCAAAGGCGGCGGCATCTATTCTAACATAGGTCCGGTAACAATTACCAACAGCACCGTCGTAGAGAATAGCACGGCAGGAACGTCGGCACCTGGAGGCGGAGTCTATTTCCGAAACTCAACATTAGACATACCTCTGACTATACAGAATTCGATCATTGCTAAGAATACTGTGGTAACAAACGTTGCTGCGCCAGATATTCATTTCGATTCCGATGCTGCAAACGTTATCGAGTACAGCCTTATCGGCGATACGAGTGATACAGGACTTGGCGATTCTGCAATCAACCTTTATGACATCGACCCGGGGCTAGGCCCGCTCCAGGACAATGGAGGCCCCACCCCCACACATGAACTACTGCCTGGAAGTCCGGCGATCAATGCAGGAGAACCGGGCGAGGTACCGTCTCTTACCTATGACCAGCGGGGTCCTGAGTTTGACCGCGTGACGTTTGGCCGTATCGACATCGGGGCAGTGGAAATCAACTCATCGTTAACATTCGTTGATTCCGACTTCGATCAGAACGGCGAACGCAATGGCTTTGACTTTCTCGCCTGGCAACGCGGCCATGGCATTGCCAGCGGAGCTACCAAGTTCGATGGCGATGCGACGGGAGATGGTGCCGTAACGAGTGGTGACCTAAGCGCTTGGCAGTCACAGTACAGCTTAGTGCCGACGTTCGTCGATTCCGATTTCGATCGGGACGGCGATCGCGATGGCGCCGATTTTCTCATCTGGCAACGCGGCTATGGCATTTCCAGCAGAGCCACCGTTCTCGACGGCGACGCTACAGGAGATGGGGCTGTAACAGTTGGTGACCTAAGCGTTTGGCAGACTCAGTACGGCGCGGCGGTAATTGTGCCAGCAGGTTTTTCCACTTCAAGCCACTTCGAAAGTGAAACTAATCCGAGTGAGTCTCTGAAGTTGCAGGCGTACCCGATCACTGCCACCGACCTCATTGATGCAGCCATTACACTATCCGTCACGGAACACCAAGATTCGATCGATGAATTGCCGACGACCGTCGACTGGGATTCGCATCATGAGATCTTGGAAGAAGTATCGCACGAACTGGCCAATCCCCATCCACCAGAGTTAACGTTTTCACTTTGGACACTTATCAAAGAGCAAGCCGGTGACGAGGAGTTCGAGATTGATTGGTCGAATGGCGATCTTGTCGACGAAGCACTGGATAATCTATTTGTTTCAGCAGCAAGAACGTTATCGGAGATAGAGCAATGATCCCTTCCAAGACATTCTTCACCCATTGATCACCAAGCCAAGACTACGAGCGGTATTCGCATCGCCCGCCGACTATTGGCAGATTATGCAATTCGGCCCGGGAGACTCACTCTTGCATTCAATGATGCGCAGCAGTTCGAGCTGTGGGGCAATGTGAATTCACGCATCAAGTGAGACACGGTTAGCGGTCAGACTAGGTAATCGTCGTGAGTCGGGGCGAAGAGCATAAGAACCCAACAATATTAGCGTTGCTATGAACGCAGGCAAAACGAGATCGATGGTATCGCCATTGTAAATGTGGGATAGGAAAGCACCTGAGAAGTCGAAAAAGAAGCCTGCATACGCCCACTCTTTGAGGCGGCGACAACCTGGGATGGCTAAAACGATGACCCCCAAGATTTTGAATGGACCGAGTATCGTGAGGATGTAAGGCGGGTAACCCAATGCCGTCACGCCGTCCAACATAGGTTGTGCTTGAATCAAGTCGGCGAACCCCGAGGCTCCCTGAGTAACGACAACCAATCCGGTCAATAACCAATACCCGATTGTCTTGCTCTTGCTTGCTGTCATGAGATAGTCCCTATTGGCTGTCAAACCATAGAACCCAGAGAGTTCCGGCCGAGGAAAACAAAGCGATAATTGTTAGGCATTTTAATTACCTTCTCTGCAGGCACCTAGGTCACTATGGCACTCTCTATTCCGGCAATTGCCCAACGACTATTCAATCTGGCATGGTGCCGTCAGCCACATTGAGCTGTCGGTCGAGATGACATACCGCACGCGACCGATAAGCTACTGGCGGTCGTTGGGACCGAATTCTCTGTGGCAAGAGCTCAACCCCAGTACGATCGTCATCGCAAGCACGAGTGACGTCGGCTCGGGGATCTGAGCGGCAAAAGCTTCCACGCCTTCTTCGAAGGCTGTCTCCGACAGGCCAAAATTTTGGACGATAAAAAAGGAATCGGAATCCGCAATCCCAATCGCATCGGTCGACAGGCTAATCAAAACAGCGTAGGCACCAGTCGCGGGCGAGCCGGGCATGGGTTCCAGGGTCCAATCGAGGTCACTATGGAAATGGCCCTCTGAATCTGCTGCTCCAATTCGATTGCGGGTCAAGGCCGGGTTGGGTGTGGAGAAGACGCCTGGCTGCGATCCGCTCGTGCCGCTGATTACAGTATCGGGAACGCCGATGCCTATATTCTCAATCCTAATCTGTGTACCTGCGGCTACCGGCGCAATGCTTGTGCCATTCCAAAACTGTAGCGGGCCGAGCACGTTGTAGACGATTTCGTCGCCGTCATTGAGATTGCCGAACTCCGGTGGCTCTGACTCAAACCCCGGCTCGGAGGTGGTTTGCAAGTCAACGCTATTCGGATCAGCCTCAAACTCGCCCTCGAAAACCCGACCTTCAGGCCCAAATTCTACTTCAAGTTTTCCCGATTCGTAACCAAACTCGATGTCGCTATGTTGGCCCAAGGCTGCGCCAGAACCAGCAAAGGCTAGTGTAGCCACAACAAAACAGATCAAAACGCGATGTATGTGTAACATTAGTCAACTCTCCTATATCAATCTACGTAGTAATACAATTAGTTGTTAAGTGCTAGTGATTAGCACCTGCAATTATGTTGCTGTAACGATTTGTAATTTTAGTTCACTGACTTCTCCTTTCCTGTCTTCGCTTTCCAGCGAAAACTTGTTAGTGGGACAAACTTTGGAGTCGAGGTTTTGAGCCAAACAGCAGCACAAAGCCTAGTAGGCAGAGCAACACCGTTTCTGGCTCAGGGATTGTTGAGACAGATTGCTGCGGAGGTGGGTTGATTGTGCCATAGTTCGATTGCCAATCGCTCAAATCCTCAGCACTAAGCGGATCGGGTGACAATCCTCGCTGCCAAAGCAGGAAATCGTGGCCATCCACGTCGTCGTCGTCATCAAAATCTCCCGCTAAGCCAGGTGCGAGCAATCCCCCAAAGGCCTCAACCGCCTGCTCAAAACCTGTGTTATTCAAGCCGAAATTGAAGGCGAAGATCAGCGGATCCGATTTGGCAATTCCAGCGGCATCGGTCGAAAGTCGTAGCTTGACTCCAAAGGCACCAAAATCCTCAGGGGGCGAGGACAGGGGAAACGGATTGGGTTCCAGAAACCATGACAAGTCGACATGAAAATCTCCGGTGCCGTCTGCGGCGCCTATTCGGTTTTGCAAAGGATCCTCGCTGCCGAGCTGCTGGCCGGAATTTTCGTCGATGATGGTATCAGGAACACTGGAAGGATTGTTCCTGACCCGGATGAGGTAGTTTTCTGGGGGAGTGGTTAGGTCGGTCCCGTCCCAATAGAGGAGATCGTCAAGCACGTCGTAAAAAATCTGGTCATCGGCGCCAATTCCCAAGCCTTCGACTGCTTCAGATGCTAAGCCAGGCAGCGTGGCGAATTGTTGTTCGATACCGAACGTGGGGAAATTGCTTTCGAAAACCAAATCTGTCGCCCCTGTAGGGGGTGCGACGTCGATCTTGCCGTCGACATAGGAAAACTGGACATCGGTGTGTTGCGCGCAGGCCATCCGCTCCCCTGAAACAAGGACGCCGATCACCATAACTGTCGAGAGAATTTTCTTCATCGCTAGAAACTTCCAATCAAATCATCACCATTGCGACTCCCCAACGCCCACCACACGTTGGCGTTGATCTCATCTTCAACGAACGTAACGTGGCCATCTGCCAGCAGCAAATGGACGCCCCCCGGATGATTGCTGCTGGGAGTGACGGCGAAATCTCCGTTGCTGTTGGAAAGGGTAAAGTGACAATGGTTGGTGTTGGGATTCTTCAAGTGCATATAAGTCGGCCCCGTGCGAGGCCATCCCGAGATCCAGGCCCGACCAAAGTAGGCTGACTGGCCAAGATCTGGATGAGTCAGCGCAGAGTCGCAACGACTTGCCATGTCAGCCAAAGTTCGCGCTGCACTCGTAACGTGGTAAGACTTCACCTCGTCAGGAGAAGATAGTATTCCATCTTGACTGCTCTGGGTTTGAACCAGACGTTCGGTTACCGCTGCGGTATGAGAAGTTCCATCGGTGATCATCTTCACACTAATGTTACCTGTCGGATGCCAATCGACGTGTTCGCCTGGATTCTCAAGGGAGATAAATCCGTTGTACTTCCCGGGAGTCTCGCGCTCGCCTTGATAACCAGTCGCACGTGTTGGCCACCCCGCGTTGGCGGCGTAGCTGTCACTCGCTGGGTTTGCTGAGCCCAACACCGCCGAGTTGTCGTGGGTGATGCCATCGGAGGGACAGACCAAGCCCGCGACCACCGTCGCCGCCGCTTCGGCATTTGGGTGATTGGCACTAATCGGCACCCCACTGATACAGGAGTCAGACATGTTTGCACTCAGATCAATGGAATCATACAAGGGCTGTTGTTCCATATACGGAAGCAGTGGGACCAGCCAACTGTAATAGCCCGACTCGCAGGTACTGCCGGAGTCTTTGCCAGCCGCAGTCTGACTCGCAGGAAAATAACTAAGCGCGGCATGGTGGTTCTGTAGAGCGAGCCCAACTTGCTTCAGGTTGTTAATGCACTGCGTTCGGCGCGCAGCCTCCCGAGCCGCTTGCACAGCAGGGATTAGCAGTCCAACGAGGACGCCGATGATGGCAATCACCACCAACAACTCCACAAGCGTGAAACCTTGTAGGTGTCGACGCATATACAAAACCTTGCGCACAGTCGCGCGCATCAGTGTGCACTAAATACCAAGGAAACTTGCTTCATTCAAAGCAAGTACTAGTGAGTGAGAAAACCCAGTAGCGAAATTGGGCTAAGAGAGCGCAGGAGGGCCGCGTGCAACGGAAATCGTGTCGACAGAATCGGGGAGAGGAGCCTGGTAACTCCAGGAGTCTTCGCCGGGAAGCGGATCTCGAATTTCTGTTTCGACCGAGAACGAGTAGCCAACCTTGAGCTGACTGATCAGTTGGCAAGCCAGACAAGAGTGTGGATCGTGATTCGGCCCTGTCAGGTGACCTGCAGAATCATTGCTATCAGCCACGCAATCGGCTTGGGATCTCAGGTTATCCGAAGACGTGAGAACTTGGCTTTCGCTATGTGCGGAATTGTCGCTTGTCTGGTGATGCTTACATGAGCATGAGCAATGCGGGGAGTTTTTCTCGACTTTCTCTATAGCAACGTGAATGTCGGATTCAGCGTGAGTGTGATCACAATGCTCGTGCCCGTGATGATGACCGAAGTCGCCATGATCGTGCAGCGCGTGTCCTGCGACAACCAATAACGCATAAAGCGTGGCCAGGCAGAGGGAAGTCGCTTTGGACAGTAAATGATTCACGGGACGTACTGGAGCCAGGGAAAACGGGCATTAGACAGCACTGATTAGAACACATTATTTCGTTCTTGCAAACCAATTGCAATAACAATTGTCACTTTTTGACGATAGGCGTCAGATTCGCGGAATCTTAATGGATCATGCTTTCAAGCAGTCGCCGCAGTGACCTCGTATCAGCACCTCGGTGATCGAGCCGAGTTTCTCTCTACGCGGGCCACGACTGGGAGATATTTTTATCGAAAAGTCGCCCAGACACGCTAATTTTCCGCAATCAATGCACATGAAGTGTGGGTGCTGAAGGTCGCCGCCGTCCGAACTTTGCCGCAATTCGAAGCGTCTAACCTGATCTCCGAGATTCAGACGCGTGACCAGACCGGCGTCGGCCAGCTCATTCAGGCAGCGGAATAACGTTGATTGATCGAAGCCCGCTTCATCCAGGGCCTCGACGACCTCCGCATGGCTAAGCGGCTTGCCTAACTGGGCCAGGTGGCGGGCAACAGCCACGCGGGCTGCTGTCGCTCTCATGCCAGCATCACGAAGCAGACTCTTCGCCCATCGCGCGTCTGTGACAGAATTCTTGGACACTATAACCCCAGGACAATTCGAATGTTCGGCGAGTAAGTTTAGAGCCTCTTCTATTTGCAAGAGAATTGCAAGTGCTGTTCTGAGTGGTTTGTCGGGTATTCCAGAGGAGTCTAGCAGGGACGGAGAACTTCGGCCGTGGCCACGCTCCACCAAACCGCAATCAGGCTGACCACTACGCGCATCAGTGCGCTCCTGCGATGTAGCTACGCAGAGTTACGCAGGAATTACAGACACGAATCCGCAGGATGGTCGACAACGGATCGAGTCTCAGGACGATGCCGCATGCTTCGAGAGGCAGCAATGATCGGCTTCTGAGTTATTTAGCCGACTTCGACGGTTCCGTCTTCTTTGATGGAGACCTGGTCACCGGATTTGACTGTCTCAAGGAAATCGTCTCCGAGCAGATCGATCGTAATGACACGGCGGTCATTCCAAATATCATCCATCAACACTCCGGCAAGCGAGACGGAGTCGACGTGCTGCGAGAATAGCAATGCTTTGGGACCCAAACCCAAACTCCCCACGCCCATCAACGCGGCCCCACCCAAAGAGGAACCTACGGTCGTAGTGGTACAAATGATCGCGCCGCCCAGTTCTTTTTTGTAAAACTCTTTGTTGTTTGGATCGGTGCAGGGAGCAGTTTCGGAATTGCCGCCGAACAGGTTTTCTAGGTAGGAGCCGGTCGTATTGAGCGGTTGCTTGGAGGCGAGTGCCTTTCCCTGGAGGTTGCCGGCGAGCAGCGGGCGTCCCTTGAATGTTTTCTTAGCCATTGTGTTTGTCTCCGAAATATATTGTTTTGTCGTTGTGTGCTGGTTGTGTTGCGGGCGTCTCGCGTACAAAGCAAGAGATTTGTTTACGCGTCCTTCGGAATCTTGCCCGTGCAGAGGACCTCGATCAGGGCATCGTCCTTGAGGTAGCGAACACTAGGATAGTAGTTTCGCGTTTTCGGGGAATTCGTGACGCCGAAAGTCCTTTCCGAGAAACCCTTCATCCCGGCGTAACTCACCGAGCACATGTTAGTAAATCTCATGTCGGCCTCGGTCATCTTGCCGACTAGCAGTGGGTGCTCTTTGACGAGATGGTCCCGGACGACATTCGAGCAGAACAGCTTGGTCGGGATGGCGGCCGTTTTCAGGCCACGCTTTTTTAGAGCATCCGTCACTTTCGTTCCCCAATCTAGCAGTTCCTGATAGGTGTTATGCGGACAGCCAATCATACAGACAGTTGGATCCTCAGGACGGTCTTCCCATTCAACGGGGAAGTTTCCAAGGACCCGTGCTTGTTCGGCATCATCATAGACGTAGGTCTGGTAGCCTTCTTTAAGCAATTTGCGTCCCTTTTGTTTGGCGTCGGGCGTGAGATTTTCGACGTGGTAGAGGCCGACGGCGCCACTGGCCGCGGTCGCGCTCCCCATTTTCTTGAGCAGGTGCATGTTGTCGTTGCTGACTTCAGTGCCCAGAGATTTCTCCATGCCTGTGATGTAAGGAACGCCGTCGATCACCTTGAGGCCGATGGCCGTGCCGAGCACGCCCAAGTCCGGTTCCTTGGTTGTCTTCACCTCGACCAACCAGTTGGCCATACGACCCTCGTCGGTCATGAGCCCGAAGAGTGGCGCCTTGCCAAGTAGTCCACAGAGCAGTTCCATTCCGCCGGCATTGCGGTTGGTTCGAAGCCCGAGCGCGGAGTTACCGTAGTTGATCGCGGAGGACTCCGCCCAGGCGACGTAGGTCCCTGGGGGCGGCGCGTTACCGACCTCGTCGACATAGCAAGCGCAGCTACGAAGGTTCAGGTCCGGTGCACCGAGTTGAGCATGTACCCAATCCAGGTCCCGCTGGTATCGGTAACCTTCGTAGATCAACTGGAAGTCGGTCTCGTTGTTGTTGACGTTGTACATGTCGTAGCAACGCGGATTGACGGTATAGGGTGCGTAGGCCTTCAATCCGGCATCGGCGCACTGCTGAAACAAATCGATCATAGGCTTCATGTAGTCTGTACCGGTATAGAGAGAGCAGTGGGGCGCGCCGCCGAGATCGACGAGTCGTTCGGCACCGAAGGCATTGCCATGCGAAACGACGATTTTCATCACCTTGGCCAGCTCCGGACCCTGTTTACCGTCCAAGATGTCTTGTTCCTCGGCCGTGAGCGGCATCTGGTAGGGCGCTTTTGGATCAGCCTGCTGGGACTTGCTGCTTCTGTCCGCGAATCCCTCTTGCGGCTTGCCGTCAGGGTTGTGGGCAGTCATATCGGAAATCCCGAGCTTCCCCGCGTAGGCGGGTATCTCTTGCGGCGAGCCGGCAGAAGCTGACTGCCCATTGGCGTGGCCGACCTGCGTGGTCCCGTCCAGAGCAATGGCGGCACCGGTTAACACGGGCAGGGTGGGCAACACTTTGACGAATGTTCTGCGTTCCACGTTGTTCTCCTTTAAGCGGCTAGTCTGTATCGATAGGAGGCGGCATTGCAGGCTGGGCTACTAGCCGCAAGGCGGTTAAAATAGGCAAATCGAACTCGGAATCGAGTTCAGAGACTATTTGGACGTATTCGGGGTATTATGGACTTTCCCGCGGCATTAAGTCTATTCATTTTCGGCAAAAATTAGTGCAATCATGCGTTCTCATGTCTTCCAAGATTTCGATGCGTTTGCCGAATCTGTTCGCGGCGTAGAAAGCAAGATGCTGCTCCGTAATCCCAAGCACCGCTTCTGGAGTGTTAAGGGAGTCGATCTAAACGGCATCGATATACAAGTAGGCCGCCTTGGCAGCGGCAACATTGCACAAGGCGAATTGCGGCCCGATGGATTCATGGTTTACCTTCCACTCTCTAATGGAGTCGAATACACGGTAAACGGAATCATGATGGAAAAGAATTCATTCGCCATCCTAGAGCCGAGCTGCGAGTTCTGTATCAGCACAAAAGTCGAGCACGATTGGTGCGTAGCATTCATTCCCAACAGTTCGCTTTCTCCCGAAAACAAAATCGTAAGACCCACACGCACATGCCGAGTTACTCGGCCCATGAATCACGCTGCGAGAGATTTTCAGACGACGATTCTAGAGATTATGCAAGCGGCTTCACTAAGCACTTCTTTCGAGACAACGCATGCGGCAGAGAATGTTGCTGCCGAGGTCTTGAAGCTAGCCGAGATCGCAATCGGAAAGAAACAGAAGACTGTGCTTGGCCGGGAAGGTCGACCAAAAGTTCCAAGACAATTAGTAATTCGACGTTGCCTCGAACACCTCGATCAGCGAACAAGTGCGCCTGCTAGTGTAAGCAGTTTGGCAACGGCTTCTGGTGTTTCGGAACGTACTCTCAGGTCGATTTTCAGGGAGTATTTCGGAGTCAGCCCAAATCAGTATCTTCAACTCAGATTGCTCAATCAAGTCAATCGAACATTGAAGACTACAGATAAAACAGAGACCACCGTCAGCAACGTACTAGTTGACCGTGGAGAATGGGCGTTCGGGCGTTTCGCTGCGCGCTACCGTCAGCTGTTCGGCGAATTGCCATCTGAAACTCTGCAAGCAAGAAAGAGCTAAGCAAGGCGCTGCTTTACCAGGTCGACCGCAACCGCAGGCTGACGGCGGAACCGTAATCGCTGGTCGGGTCCAAGGCAGGATTGATAATCCCTTGGTAACTAACGGTAGCGTCCATCTCCGGAAATAGCGGGAATCGATAGAACAATTCGACGTTTGACTCGTCTCGGGGAATCCCAGTTGGTTGGACCCAGTTGTAAGCCACACCCGCCAAATCCGCATTCAATCCAGTGTCTCTGAAACTGCCTCTGCAGAACGGATCGTAGAAGACAAGGTGCCCTGCAGCCAGTTGTTCGTATAGAGCTGAGTCCTTGTAGCTTCTCCCCCATCTTCCGATGCCAATGAGCCTCCCATCACGCGTCAGCTCCTGCTCGAGCTTGAAGAAGACACCCCAGCCTTCTCTGCCGGTACTGCCATTAATTGCGTTTCCAAATTTCGTACCGTCGTTGTGCCAAATGGTAAACTTCGAGTAACCCGCTTTTGGCGTGAACGGAAGAATCTTGACCTGCAGCTCGACCGCGGTGAAGAGGTCGCCTTCGTCGAGTTCTCCAAAATTCGTTCGGTCCGCATTTGCGTCGGTAACGACCCCCGCAATATTGATGCGATCGTTAACAAAAATACCGCCAAATGTTCCTAACCCAGAATCGGGAAGCGCCATTGCAAATGCACCTGTGCCGGCGATTGGTAGAAAAGTGGTCAGCGGAGTGATATGAGCGGATGTCTGCAGAAATTGGTCAGGGGTGACTCTGCCGAGGCGATACATCCATCCAGCTTCGCGACTTCCTTGTCGCCAGAAAAGGTTTCTCACGAGAAACGTTGGCGTATAGGTCGTGAAAGGGTTGGAGGTAAACGTCAAGCTGCCCAGGCCAACGTTTCCTAGAGTCGTGGGATCCGTCGTTCCCCAATTCCAGCGGCCTTCCAGCCCCAAGGTGATTTCCCCTTGGTTGGCTTCTCCCTTGTTGAATCCATCCCAGGTTGCAACAGTCTGCATGAATGTCGCCATGCCATAGGTATCCGCACCTGGAATCGCATCACCCAAGCCTTGCATGAGAGTATTGAAATTAGTTCCAAACTTGATGTCCGTTGCTTCGTAGATACGTTTTTCCGCCGCGATCCCCCGTTCGCGTAGTGGGGTCAGTGGAGACCTCTGAAATAAGGCGTACTCTGGAGTCTTGGCTTCCTCTCGTCTCTGCTGCATCTTGCGCAAAGCAACTACTGGGTCTTGGATATCCGAAGTCAACCCAGGACCTTGGTTGTTTTCCGTATCTGTCTGAGCATTCTGAGTGTCTGCCTGCGTACCTTGCGCGCTTGTCGTTGTTGCCGAAAGATTGCAAAGCAGTGCGAGTGAAGCAGAGAATAGGACTAGACGTCTCAGCATGGTTTACAATCCATTAACAGCCGGTCGGAACAATCCTGTGTTCCACACTGCAGGAATTTAATTAGCAACTTGTAGACGGTCATGGCATTCGCAAGGAACTACGAATAGATGCTTGCACCACTAGAAAGATCGGTCGGACCAGCATCTCTTAAGGAAACTGAATGATTGCGGACTGATTGGAGAGATTGTTCCGGTCAGCTAAAATTTGCTAGTTCCGTGAACCAAATCGCTAGACGAGACTGGATATCTCAGGTACACCCAGTGGTGCCTAAGGGACGGTGCATTTGGGGTCTTCGCCCCCGTGCTTTTCATAGTGCTTGAGTTGCGGCTACAATGTATCTAGGTTGCTCACTAGTCAGTTGTCTCTTCGAGGAAAGTCGTAGCATGCCGTTCGGTCGGTTGTTTACTCTCTTCCGATCCATAGCATGCGCAGCCGTGTAATCGTTCGTTCTTGCCACGCGTGAAACGGGGGAAACGTGCCATGTATGCATCGCGATCCGCGAAACTCGACAAGATGCAAGTATTGATCTTTCCACCGGCGTTGATTATCTCCGCCGTGCTCATCTACAAGGCGTATCGGTGGGTTGCCCCGCCAGCGCTGACGATCGATAGCATCGAGGTGGTCGATGTGGTTCAGGCCTACCGAGGTCTTACACCACTGAGAAAGAATGGGATCATGTTTCACCAATCGGAGCCGCTTACCGATGGCGGGAGTAGTCGACTGTTGGTGACTCGCCCTGCAGACGAAGGGACTCACGTTTTAGTACAGGGTCGCATCGCACACGGATTTCTCGGCTCGAAAATCGAATTGGGCAAAATGATTAACCTCAAAATTAACACGAGGAAATTTGAAGTCGAAGCCGATCGCGAGCCCGTCCCATTCATTCTATTGACACCGCGAACGACGCCGGTGCAAGTGGAACTCGGCTCGATGCTCGAGGGTGTGTCGCAAGAGCAGATTGCTCCGACGCAATTGACAGGCTTGGTCCTTGCCGAAGATCCGAACCAGCATGTGAACAATTCCGAGATAGAAGTCGAGTTTCAGCCCAGCGATCAAGGAGGCAGCGCAATGCCAGGCTTGATGTCTCTTAGAATGGATGTCAAGTTTAATGAGGACGGAACCGCGTGGATCGAGCTCCCGCGTTCGTTCCATCTACCTAGTCCGGCGATAGGCGGCGAAGATCTGGAGGTGGGCTTTCTCATTCCGCTCGACTCAGCCGCAGAGGGTCGTTACGCGATTCGACTGTTCGGCGATCGCGTAGCCCGGCTGCCGAGGGATTTGTTTTCCAATCGCGGCGGTGTCGCAGAGCCTTGAACTTAGCCTTGCAGAGGCGTCTTGAAGTAATCTGCCGATCCGTATAATGGATGCTTGTCGCCTCAGTTCTGCTGCCGCAAGACGTAGGGGAAACAAGCTATGAATCTAGGAACAGTTCGCCTGCTGTTTGTGATCGCCGGCCTGTACGATTTCTTGATTGGCCTGACTTTTCTGTTCTTCGGCGCTCAGTTGTTCGATGCGGCAGGTGTTCCTCAGCCGAAACATTGGGCGTACATCCAGTTCGGTGCGCTGATGCTGATGATTTTTGGCACGATGTTCCTGACGATTGCCCGTGACCCGGTGCGCAACCGCGATCTCATTCCTTTCGGACTGATGTTGAAACTGAGCTACGTGGGGCTAGCCACCTATTATTGGGCGACAACGGACATTCCGATGCTATTTAAGCCGTTTGCTGTTGTCGACGCGCTGATGTTCATTCTGTTTTGGATGGCCTACTCTAGGAAACTCCACAGTGGTAATGGTCCGCAGTCGACGAGCCCATGATGAATTGGTACTTCGGATGGGGTTCGATCCTGGCTGCATTCATCACGGGTGCGATGCTCGGAACTCGCTTCTACCCAGACGATTTTCTGGGTGGTTACGCGTCGTTTAGAAGAAGGATACTTCGTCTGGGGCACATTTCGCTGGCGGCTCTGGGGATGATAAATATTCTCTTTAGCCAAACCTCTTTGGCTGCGGACCCTTCGTTACGATTGACGATCGCCTCGGTTGGATTCGTGGTCGGAGGAGTGACAATGCCCGCAGTCTGTTTCCTGTCTGCTTGGCGAGTCGGAATGCGGCGATTGTTCTTTATACCTGTGATAGCCTTGATCGTTGCTGCGGTTCAAATCTTGCGGATTGGACCTCCATGAAGATCGGCTTTCTTGCGATGAGCGGGCTGCGAGCCCACGATCCAATGCTTTTGCAACTCGGCATGACTTTGCCCGGAGTTCAACAGCGGAGCAGAGTGCTCAGTTCGTTGCCCAGCTTAGGACTACTTTACTTGACAGCTTACACCCCGCGAGGACACGAGCTGTGTTACTACGAATCCGAAGGTAATGGAAAGGAATCGGCCGAACTTGTTTCTTGCGACTTGGTCGCAATTAACACTTTTTCTGCGCAGGTGTTCGAAGCCTATGCAATCGCTGATCGTCTTCGCGAAGCGGGTGTTCGCGTAGCGATGGGAGGTCTTCACGTAACAGTCGAACCAGATGAAGCATTGCAGCATGCGGACTATATCTTTCTGGGAGAGGGAGATCGCACATGGCCTGTGGCGGTTGATGCGATCGCGTCCGGAACTACTCAACGCGTGTGGAACTCGAGCGACTATCCGCCCATCGACGTTGGCTCGCTGCCAGTGCCGCGCTACGACCTGCTGGCCGATCGCCCCTATTCTCGCTTTCCGGTGCAAACGACACGGGGCTGTCCCTGGCGGTGCGATTTCTGCGCCTCTAACGTGATGCTCAATCAGCCGTATCGCAAACGCGACGTGCCTGACGTCATTCGAGATGTTCATGCGATTAGTGAGCTACACAAACGCCCGTTTATCGAGTTCGCCGACGACAATACTTTTGTCGACCATGACTGGGGAAAGGATCTCTGCCGGAAATTGATTCCTCTGGGAGTTAAGTGGTTCACCGAAACAGATGTAACCGTGTCAGAAGATACGGAGCTCTTACGCTTGATGTACCAGGCCCGCTGTCGACAGGTATTGATCGGATTAGAGAGCCCCGACAGTACCGATTTGGAGGGGATCGAGCTCCATGCGAACTTTAAGAGCCGTAGTTCAATCGATTCTTTAGAAGCAGTGCGCAGAATTCAAGCTGAAGGAATAACTGTTAACGGGTGTTTTATTCTTGGACTCGACACGCATAAGCCAGATATCTTCCAGAGGGTTTTTGACTTTGCGATGGAAGCACCACTCTACGATGTTCAGATAACAGTGCTAACAGCTTTTCCTGGAACGCCACTCTATTTGAGACTGCTAGACGAAAATCGCATCCTTTCTCCCAGACGTTGGGACTTATGTACCTTGTTCGACGTAAATTTCGTTCCGCGTCTGATGACGGTCGACCAGCTTCGGGAGGGCATGTGCTGGCTAGTGGAGCGACTCTACAGTGAGGAGAGTCTGATGCATAGGCGCCGACCTTTCTTCGACGCCCTTTGGCAGCTGCCGCGTTGAACCGGAAACCCGATTTTCATCCTCTGAATTTATTGTTAAGGTGGGACATCAAACGGACTGCTCTGTTCTCTGAGAAAGGTGTCAAGCGATGAGAGGTTTTGTCGGTGAAGTTGGTCCTGGCGCTTTGTTGCTTAGGGTGTTCTATGCGCTGGTCATCGTCATATCTGGCATAGCAGAAACGGCTGCGGGGTCGGCTGCCGATGAATTTAGCTCGCTTGTGGACGATATCTGGCAGTTTGATATGGAGCAGTCTCCTTTGTATGCCACTTCGGTAGGCGACCATCGTTATAACGATCGACTGCCGTTAGTTTCCAGTGCCAACAGAGCTCAGCGCAACGCAGCAAAAAATGCTTTTCTCGACCGACTCGACAAGATCGCTCGAGACGATCTCTCCGCAAATGATCGCAATAGCTACGACATTCTGCACAGGCAAATCAAGGATAGTCTGGCAGAGTTCGAATTTGGTAGCTATTTCATGCCGATCACACAGCGATCAGGCTTTCATATTAGTTTTCCAGAATTGCCTAAGGATGTGCCACTCAACACGCTCAGTGATTATGAGAATTACATTGCCCGCTTGAACGGTTTCGGCGAATATGCTGACGGGCACATCGGCCTGATGCGCGATGGCATCGGCGCCGATCGAATATTGCCGGCGATTGCCTTGGAAGGTTGGGAGCAGTCGGTCGATGCACAAATTACGGAGGATCCGGAAAGCAATCTGTTGTTTGAACCGTTTCAGGAATTCCCGGCAGGTATTCCTGAAGGCGAACACGAACGACTACAAGCCGCGGCTCGTGAGGCGATATCTACAAGCGTCGTGCCCGCGTACCGTCGCTTCCGTGAATTTATGGCCCAGGAGTACGTACCTCGAGCGCGTGATTCGGTGGGAATTTCAGCGATTCCGGGTGGCCGCGAGTTTTACAGACACCGCGTGCGTAAGTTCACCACGCTGGATCTGACTCCCGAAGAGGTACACCAAACTGGTTTGGCCGAAGTGGAACGAATCCGAAATGAAATGGACGAGATCATCCACCAAGTAGGCTTCGAGGGCGACTTTGCTGATTTCACCAAGCATCTGAGAGAAGATCCAAAGTTTTATGCCGACTCGAAAGAAGCCTTGCTCAAGGATGTATCGCTAGTGCTAAAACAAGTTGATGGACAGCTGCCAATACTGTTTGGTCGTTTGCCTCGCATGCCGTATGGTTTGCGGGAGGTGCCCGAGTACATAGCGCCGCGCACTACCGCGGCCTATTATCAGCGCCCCACAGGCGATGGCTCGAAAGCCGGTTTTTTCTACATGAATACTTATAACTTAAAGAGCCGGCCCCTCTACACGATCGAAGCCTTGTCGTTGCACGAGGCGGTTCCTGGGCATCATCTGCAAATCGCCTTGCAGCAAGAGATCGAAGCACTACCAAACTTTCGTCGCTATAGCGGATTCACTGCTTTTTCTGAAGGTTGGGCATTGTACGCCGAGCGTTTGGGATTAGAGCTCGGATTTTATGAGGACCCCTACAGCGATTTTGGCCGCCTAACGATGGAAATCTGGCGGGCTTGCCGTTTAGTCGTCGATACGGGCATCCACTACATGGGTTGGACGCGCCAACAGGCGATCGACTATTTGCACAGCAATTCGGCGCTATCGCTGCACAACATACGGGCTGAGGTCGATCGATATATCACGTGGCCAGGTCAGGCGTTGGCATACAAAATCGGTGAATTGAAGATCCGCGAGCTGCGTCAACAGGCGGAGGCTACACTTGGCGAGCAGTTCGACGTTCGCGCGTTTCACGACGTTGTGCTTGGTGGCGGTGCGGTACCGTTGGACGTACTGGAGGCAAATGTTGACGCGTGGGTGGAGTCCTGCTTGCAGTGATCCGACTGTCTCGCGTGATTAGTAGCCAAGCATAACTCCTAGAATCAGATTGCTTCCACCCTCGACCCAGGCCACGGGGTCGGGACTAAACGCCGCCCAAATACTCACGATAATGTAAAGCACTAACAGCAGCCACCAGCCGAGGATAATGATGCCCGGCGGCTGCAGGCCGATGAGGTGTACGACCAACCCCACCAGCGCGATTACGCCTAACAAGAGTGCAGCGTTGTCAGCCCCGCCGAGACCGCGCACTAGGGCGAACAATACTGCCGCCACCGTCAGGGCACCAAACATCTCTTTCATCGAGAATGAAAACTTAAGCGCTGGTTCGACACTCGTTTCGGGCTCAGGTTCGATGGTTTCTGCAGGCAGGTGGCCAGCTTCCACCGCTTCCCCACGCTCGGCGGCAATGCGCTGCTCTAGTTCCTCGCGACGGCGTTTGCGCTCCAGACGCTCTCGCCGTTCATTTTTCAGTACGAAATACCAACCTGCGGCAAGCGCGGAGACACCCACCAGGAATAGCCCCATGCACTCCATCACCCGAGTAAGCGCGAGAACCATTGCGAAAACTGCCGTCACGATCAGCAGGTGCCGCGTAGTAAAACGAAAACGTCGAAAATCATCCCAGGTTACAGGATCGATCGGATCCATTTCGCGATAGGCTTCGTCGATATCGAACGCAGACTCTGCTTTACGAGTTTTTTCTTTGGCTAGCTGACGCTCGTGCTCGAGGATCTCCGGATCGATCGGCTCGAGTTCCAACTCGTCGTCGTCGTTTTGCGGATCGTTCTCGGTCATGACAAGGCGAGGAGTCGAGTAGGGGAGGGCGGCCTGTTCCGAAAGGCTGAAGCAACGAAGCTATTGTTGTCATTCTTCCTGCGAATCGCAACAGGAGCCCCTTGCCGCTGTGGCAATTAGGTGTCACGATTTCAGCTGGACAGAAGACTGTTTGACGCACCTTGGAGAACACCGCCGTCATGCATTGTTTGATGACTGCCTTGGGCAGCTATGGCGACGTATTGCCAATCGTTGGCTTGGCTTCTGCCATGATTGCTCGTGGACACCAGGCGACTATCATCTCGAATCCCCGCTTTCAATCAATCATTGAAGAGACAGGCGCAGGATTTGTACCAATCGGCACTGAGGAGGAATACGACGAATTCACGCTCCATCCCGACTCATGGCATCCGATCCGCGGTCCGATTCTCGCGATCGGCAAGTTTGTATGCGAGCATTTGCACGAGCTATACGAATTAATTGACGAAAACCAACGACCCGGTGGCACCATCCTCGTGGCTCATGGCCTGGACATGGCTAGCCGAGTACATCAGGACAAGCACGGGACTCCGGTCGCCAGCGTACACCTGGCACCGTTAGCCCTACGAAGTTTTTACGAGTCGCCCCAGATCTTCGGCATGTGGATGCACTCATATTTGCCGCGCTGGTTTCGGCGGGCCCAATACTGGGTGGCGGACCAAATTCTCGACCGGCTGCTCGCGCCGGAGCTCGACTCCTTACGACGAGGCTTGGGATTGGAGCCGGTGCGGGGTGTGATGCGAGACTGGTACTTCTCGCCTCAATTGGTGCTGGGACTATTTCCCGATTGGTTCGCCCAACCACAACCCGATTGGCCTCCGAACACCGTGCAGACCGGCTTCCCGCTGTGGGACCAGTCGGCGACGATCGAACTGTCAGAAGATATCGAAGAGTTTCTTGACGAGGGCGATCCTCCGGTTGTCTTTACCCCTGGCTCAGCAATGGCTCAAGGTCCGTGGTTCTTTGAAGCGGCGGTCGATGCTTGCCGACGTTTAGGCCGACGAAGCATTTTCGCGACCAAGTATCCCGAACAGCTACCGAAGGAGATGCCTAGCACGGTGCGGCATGTTGAATTCGTTCCCTTTAGCAAACTACTGCCGCGGGCGGCGGCGCTCGTGCACCACGGCGGCATCGGTACCTGCGCGCAGGGCCTCGCCGCGGGATTGCCACAGCTAGTGATGCCAATGGCATACGATCAGCTCGACAATGCGGCGCGATTAAAGCGATTGGGAGTCGCAGCCTCGATTTCAAGAAAGAAATTTCGAGGACCAGCAGTTGCTCGGGCCCTGGAGGGATTGTTGTCCAGAGAGTCGGTCAGCGCGGCTGGTCGTCGTTGCGCAGAGCGGATGGATCCCGCCGAGTCGTTAAAAGCGTCGTGCGATGCACTCGAGCGACTGAAAACAACGCCTACAGCTGTCACTCACTAGGGTGGCGTTCGATTAGTAGCGCACACTATTGCTGGGCGTTTGTTGTTGCACGGTGCGTGTTTGGGCGGGAGGAGTGACCAGCGGGCTGGTCGCAGCTGTGGCCGCTTGTAAAGAAGCGACTCGTGTGGCAACTTCTGGCTGAAACCGGTTGATCGCCAGCGAACGTTGATAATTGGCCAGCGCCTGTTGTGGGTCTCCAGCTTGCTCCCGCAATCGTCCTAGCGCTGTCAAGGCTCGACTGTTGTGTGGGTCAACGGCTAAGGCTTGGACCAACCGAGTTGACGCCTGTGGCAGATTGTTCGTTTCTTCCAGTACGCGAGCCAATTCGATCTGTGGATCGGCGTTCTGTGGATTGCGGGCCGCCCAACCTTCGAGCAGACGGAAAGCCGCATCGTTTCGTTCTGTTTCAGTCAGCAACACCGCTAGCCCACGATAACATTCCGTATGATCGGGATCGTAGTCGAGACACTGGTTGTATAGTTGTTCGGCCTGCAGCAGGTCTTCCTGTCGGTTGTGTAGTTTCCCGTTCTTGTGCAGTGAGGAAGCCAGATTGTAGTAGCCATCGGCTTGCTTCGGATTGCTCGCGATGGCCCGTTGAAACTGCTCGGCCGCCTGAATGTAATTGCCATTCTGATAGAGACGCACCCCTTCTGAATTCAGCGCCTGGGAAGTCATATTGCTACAACCGACCGGAGCTAAGCCGCATAGGGTTACGAGCAGTCCGACAAAAGTCTTCTGGGAGCTGAGTCCTTGCATGATGGACAACGCGCAGAATCGCGAGTTCCTCTTTTTGCCGTGTTGGTCGGTTCAGTCCGGGTGAATTAGTCCTGCCTCTTGGACGGAGAGGCTACCGGAGGCGGAAAGGTAGCGATCGCGCAGATCCGACGCAACCCAGATGCCCTCAAGGACCCTCCGTAGGGGGTTTGGGCCTGCCTGGCGGCATTATGACGGCTGATCGGAAAAGTTTGGCTACGGCATAATATCCGCACGAATCGTCAGATTTATGCAAACCGATTCTTTTTCCTGAGTGCTCCACTTTGCCTAGTCGGTTTCCCGATGATTGCTAGCGTCAGCGGTGAATATTCATCGAACGACCCGCCCGGTCACCGGGCCACCTTTAAAAGGAGCACTCCCCGTGGCAAACAAAGCAACAGTTTCCAAGTCGAAGTCCACCAAACGATCCACCTCGGCCACCAAGAAGGCCTCGCCCAAGGGCCGCAAGTCGACCCCGAGTAGTTCAAATTCTAAAGCGAAGACCAAGAAGACAACGAAAACCGCCGCCGCAAAAACCCGCAAGGCGGGCGAAGAAGAAGTGACCATCGATCGACGCCGCAAAGCAGATCGGCGTGCGGAGGAAGCGACTGAGAAGTCGTCGCCCAATATCGAGCGTCGCGAGAAAGTTCAGCGTCGTCGCCAGATCGACCCCACAACCTGCGAGCGTGACTATAGTGTTCAAGAAGTCGACTTCATGAATGCGATGGACGAGTACAAGCGTAAGAGCGGCCGAATGTTCCCGACTTGTAGCGAGGTGCTCGAAGTAATCCGTGGGCTGGGTTACGTGCAACTCACGCCAGCGGAGCTGATGGCCCGTGGAAGCGATGCGAATCAGGAAGTGCCTGTTGAGGCTGAGCCAAATCTTGAAGCTGACGAAGAATTGGAAGCCGTCGAGGCGTCCGAGTTCGGGGAGTTCTAGAAAAGCCTAATTTGCTAGCGAACATGCAAACAGCCCGAGGGATCAAACCCTCGGGCTGTTTCTAGTTCAAGGGTATTGATTCGATCGCACTTCAGCTGCGGATGTCTTCCACAATATCGCGGAATTCGCCAGGCGATACTTCGGAAAGTTGTTTGCCCTTGCGATCGAGATGCTCGTTGATCTTCACAGCTGTTTCCTGCAGTACACCGTGAGTCTCCTGCGAGCCACCAGCCAGCAGAAAATTTGGCCCGCGCGTGATCCGCTTGTGACCATCCTCTGCATCGAAAGCCAGACCCAGTAGGGCGGCGTCCTTCTTTTTTCGAGTTGGCCGATGCGCTTTCATAGTAAGGAATTCTAAGAAGGGCTTCGATCGGGATGACTAACGCCGGCGATTCCAGGAGCGGAGCGCTTCAAGAGCGGCTTCTCGACTATCCTTGGTCGCGGGTTCAGATGACATGGGGGGAAGCTTGCCAGGCTCTTTTTTCTTCTTGTCCGACTTGCCGGCCTCGTCGGTTGATGAGCCTTCCTCTTCTTCGATAGCTTCGTCCGCAACATCGCCGTCAGTGACGACGCCGGCAGAAGTTTCGTCGTCGGATAGATCTTCCGAAAGCTTCTGCATCTGTGCTGCGTTTGTGTCGTCCATTTGGATTGTCTGGGTCTCAGAAACCGACTTGACATTGGTGCCGGGATCGAGCAGCCAGTCGGAAATGTCCGTATCCTCGACTTCTGCTTCCCCTTTCTCGACAGTTCTTTCGACCGCATCGGCCACTGATTTTACATGCGACCGTTTCCTATTATTGATGCCATGAGTGATCGTCACCATGAACTTTAGGGGCCCGACGGTCAGCTCGTCGCCCGATGAGAGTTCAACTTCCTCGGCTATCTTCTTGCCATTGACCAGCGTCCCGTTACGGCTGCCCAAGTCTTTAATCGTAAGTTTGGCTTCGTCGCGCATGATAGCGCAATGCTGGCGGCTGATGGCAGTGCTACCGGCAGAAAGATGGCACTTTGGGCTTCGACCAATCAAGAAACGATCTTTCTTGATGGCGACCTTGCTGCCAGCTTTGGCACCTTCGATTACTTTGAGGATTACGTCCATCGAGACCACCGCCACTACGGCTCGTCGGCCACCCACCCCCCCACAGGGTCGCCCATTATCGGGCCAGTAGCCTGCCGATTGAATTTGATGCTGCCCTAAACTTAGGCCAATTCTGGAGAGACCAGGGAAAAGAAGTCCTTCCCGAAGCTCTCCTCTATTCCTGAGGATATCACGCCCGAGTCCCGCCGACTAGCAATTCACGGCAATTCACGGGCAAATCCCGTAGGAATTCTACGCATTGTCGGCCCGCGACATACCCCTAAAACGAGGGAAAAAGTAGTAGCAAATCGTTATTAATACTCCCAGAGCGCTGCAGCTTTCATCGGCACTAGCGACTACTTATCCTTAACGACGCTCTGTCCAGGCCGAAAGATCGTAGCGCTGGGAACAGGTTTTCCTTGCCCGAGCAGATTCTTCACAATCGAGCTGAGAATCTTCTCCACGCATTTGCAGAGATTCAAGAACTCTCGATGAAAGAGTTTTCAGAGCATCTTCGAGCGGGACACTTAGGCCGATAAGATTGGTGAATCCTTGAATTTCAGGTGCTGATTGAGAAGTCGTCCAGAGAATGCTGCCGTGTTGTAGCACAGACCCTCTTCGCCGTCGTTGGGCGCTACCCACGATCTTATAATCTTCAGAATCTGAAGCCCCATCGACCAGCAATACATCTCCCGGCGAGCGCCGCTGAAAACAGAGGAAAGGCTGCGTTGTTCGGACTTCGTTTTTTGGGGGTCTGCAAAGATCTAATCTCCGAGAAGTCTCGGCCATTGCCACGAACTCAGATAGCCATTCGACGATCGCTTGATGAACCGTGTCATAAAGAACTTGCGTTTTGTTCGCGAGCGGGTGCGTAATCGGAAGAACCAAGCTGTAGGTGATTTCTTGATCGTGTAGAATTGCGCCTCCACCACTGAGCCGTCTCACGACGTCTGCGCCTAAACTCGGCTGATGCGATCGTCGCTGCGAACTTTTTTGAAAATAGCCTAACGAGAGCGTGGGACGCTGCCAACGATAGATTCGCAACGTAGGCTGGCTCGCTTCGTCCATGCTTTCCAGGAGCAGCTCGTCGACCGCCATATTCCAAGCCCCGTTGGCAGGGGGATCGACGATCAATCGACAAGCACTGTGGCGAGACACCTTATTCGGCATGGTACGAAAGTACGGGTTGCCGCGCAGCGCGAACTTCGTCGGGACGGCTGATGGCGGTATTGTGCGGCGCTTCGTGTAGCAACTCAGCGTCTTCCTCGGTGATGCGGAACAACACTTCGGCGAACGCGTCGAGCGTTTCCTTGCTCTCGGTTTCTGTCGGCTCGATCATCATCGCTTCGGGTACGGTTAACGGGAAGTAGACCGTCGGTGCGTGGTATCCGTAGTCCAGAAGGCGTTTCGCAATATCCATCGCCGAAATATTTTTCTCGCGATTCAGCTCGCTAGCCGAAGCGACGAATTCGTGCATGCAACGATTTCCTTGCGGTACGGGCAGAATGTGTTTCACGCGGCTAAGCATATAGTTGGCGTTAAGCACTGCGTTTTCTGAAACTCGCCGTAACCCATCTGGGCCATGAGTTCGGATGTAGGCATAGGCCCGCAACAGCACTCCGACGTTGCCAAAAAAAGCACGCACTCGCCCAATCGACTTTGGCCGATCGAAATCCAACGAATACCGCTCTCCGGCTCGCTGAACAACAGGCGCTGGCAGATAAGGCGCCAGCTTTTCTGTAACGCAGATCGGCCCCGCACCAGGTCCGCCACCACCGTGTGGACCGCTAAAAGTCTTGTGTGGATTGTAGTGTTGCATGTCGGCACCGAAATCGCCCGGGCGACTGACCCCCAGAATCGCGTTCATATTGGCGCCGTCCAGGTAGATGAGCCCGCCCACAGCGTGTACCTGCTCGGCAATCTTCTGCATGTTCGGCTCAAACAGCCCCAGTGTGCTTGGATTCGTGATCATGAACACCGCCACCTGCTCGTCGAGCTTGGCGGCTAAATCCTCCATGTCGACAAACCCCGAGGCAGTGGTTTTTACCGTTACCGCGTCGAAGCGAGCCATCGCAGCGCTGGCTGGATTGGTACCGTGGGCGTTGTCGGGCACTAGCACCTTAGTGCGGTTTTCACCCAGGTCTCGATAGAGAGCCGCTGCCACTAGAAGCGCCGAAAGTTCACCATGCGCTCCGGCCGCCGGCTGCAACGAACATGCCGGTAGCCCGGAGATTTCCTGCAGGTACTGCTGCAAGTGGTACAACATTTCCAGCATCCCTTGCAGCGTCTCTTCTGGCTGGTAGGGGTGCAAATCGGCCATGGCCGGCATGGCGGCCGCCCGTTCGTTCCGCTTAGGGTTGTACTTCATCGTGCAACTTCCCAGCGGATAGAAGTGGGTGTCGACTGACATGTTTTGCGTCGAGAGATTTACGAAGTGACGTATTACTGCTGGCTCGGAAACCTCGGGCAGGGCAGGGGGCTCAGCGGCGATCGCCCCGGCGGGCAGCAACTCGTCGAGCGTACGTTCCGGCACATCACAAGCTGGTAACCGCGCCGCGCGTCGGCCGGGTTTTGAGAGTTCGAAGATCAGTTGTGTATCGTGGATGTTCTTCATCGACTAGTCTTCGTTGTATTCTTTCCAATATTTCATGTATTCGACTAACTGTTCGTTATTGAAAGATCGATATTCTGAGACTTCTTCCCAGGCAATACCTGCAGAGACCCCCCGATAATGCTTGTATTCCAAGTCGTCTGGCACGACCATTTCGCCTGTCACGAAGTAACGGCCTCCTAGTTTCTGAATCGAGACGTCTTTGAGTAATCTTCTTGACTCCTTGGATTCCAATGCACTGGAACGATCGACGTGTAAAAGAACCGTTTTTCCTTCGAACAGTTTTGCGGATATAATCGGGTCGTCAGGAACGGAATTCTCGGCGGGCAATTGCTCTATGGATAGGCTATAGATCGTCGCCAACAAGACCAGAAAAACCATCGCACCTATCACTCTTGTCATGCCAGTCATAAAAATACCTCCTAAGTAACCGTCGCCGAGTGAGTAACTTTTCTGCGAACTTCGTTTAGGGTTCCGACAAGTCCATCAATCTCCTGCTTGGTCCGTTTTTCTGTCACCGCGACTAGGAAGCAATCAGCTAGATCAGGGTACCACTGCCCTAAAGGCACGCCTGCGAGAATACCTTGATCAAGTGCCCCTTTCAGAAGTAGTTCGACTTGGTTCTCCGCATCGCGGACGACGAATTCTTTAAACGTTGGCTGGTCGAACGCCAACGAGAAGCGATCGCTTTGGCAGAGTTGCTCAGCGGCGTAGCGCGACTTCTGCAAGCAGAGATTAGCCGTTTCGCGCAGGCCTTGTGGGCCGAGCTGCGATAGGTACGCCGTTGCCCGTAGAGCGAACAGCCCTTGGTTTGTGCAGACGTTGCTTGTGGCCTTCTCGCGGCGGATATGTTGTTCGCGGGTCTGCAGCGTGAGCACGAAACAGCGGTTACCGCGACGATCAACCGTTTCTCCCGCGATACGGCCAGGCATGCGGCGGATCAATGCTTGATCGCAAGCCATGATGCCGAGAAACGGCCCTCCATACGACATGGGGGTGCCCAGCGTATGTCCTTCGGCAACGGCAATGTTTGCTCCATAGTCGCCCGGCCGAGTAAGAATGCCTAAGCTGATTGGATCGAATACCGAGACCAAAAGTGCCCCAGCCTCCTTTGCTATACCTGCAATACTTTCTGCATCCTCGATGCAGCCGAAGAAGTTTGGCTGCTGCACGACAACCGCGGCGGTCGTGTCGTCAATCAGTTCGGCTAACTGATCCGCGTCAACAACTCCCGCATTGGTTTGGAGCGTAACCAGCTCGACCTCGAAATTTTCAAGATACGTTGCGACCGTAGTTCGATACTCGGGGTGAAGGCTCGCCGGAACAATTACCTTGCCCGTACGACGCGTGGCATTGATTGCCATGAGGATTGCCTCGGCGGTGGCGCTGGCTCCGTCGTAGAGGCTGGCGTTGGAGGCATCCATACCGGTCAGTCGGGTTATTAACGACTGGTACTCGAATACGACCTGCAGATTGCCTTGGCTCGCTTCGGCCTGATAGGGTGTGTAAGAGGTGTAAAATTCGCTCCGCGAGCCAATTGTATCGACGACCGAGGGTACAAAATGGTCGTAGCACCCTCCACCCAAGAAACAAATTTTCTCTCCCGCATGCGCGTTGCCCTTTGCCAACTCGCGCATGTGTTGGTCCAACTCCATCTCTGACAGTGCAGCTGGTAAGTCCAGCGGGCGAGCAAGCTTTAGCTCGTCGGGTATCGGCGCAAACAATTCCTCGATCGACTCAACGCCGATCGCGTCGAGCATCGCCTCTTGGTCTTCAGATGTGTTGTACAGGTAAGGCATGAGCGATCTCAGGTCTCAGGCTTGATTGCCCGCGGGTGCTTGAATTTCACAATTCGCAATTCCCAGTCCATGACCGTCTAGCTTTCTTCCTCACCGCACTGCTTCTGATAGGCGTCGTGGTCAAGCAATCTACTCAGGCCAGCATCATCAGCGATCTTAATCTTAGCGATCCAGCCCGCCTCATAAGGGTCGTTGTTCAAAGTCTCCAGTGCGTCGGGTAGCGCGTCGTTGACAGCGGTTACTTCGCCATCGACTGGGGAGTAGATGTCGCTAACCGCCTTTACCGATTCCACTTCGCAAAACGGCTGCCCGGCTTCAACTTTCTTGCCGACCTCCGGTAGGTCGATGTATACGAGATCAGTTAACGCTTCGATGGCGTACGCCGAGATGCCGATCGTGGCGATACTTGCTCCACCTTCTTCCGCCACAGAGGTCCACTCGTGTGTCTTGGCGAAAAGCAGTTCTTCCGGTTTCACAGCTTGTGTTCTCCCTGCGTCTATGTCGGAATCAACTTGAAAGTCATTTTCCACGTTCGTAAAAGGGCAGCGGAACAATTTTCGCTGCGTGCTGTTGGCCGCGGATATCGACGGCAATCGGTGCGCCCGGCGCAGTAGCGCTTTGACTTACATAGCCCATCGCGATCGGTCGCTCGAAAGATGGCGAAAAGGTGCCGCTTGTAATGGCGCCTACTGGCTCGTCGCCTAAAAGAATGGGACAACCCTCACGCGGTACGCGCCGATCAGAAAGCTGTAGTCCTACTCGGACCGGCTGGTGTCCGTCCTCGCGAAACGCAAGAATCGCATCTTTGCCGACAAATTCGCGATCGCGCAAGTTAACTACGAAGTCGAGACCCGCCTCGACGGGATTAATTTCTTCAGTAAGTTCGTGACCGTAGAGAGGCATGCCGGCTTCCAGACGCAACGTGTCTCGTGCGGCCAAGCCGACGGCACAACCGCCAACTTTCTCAGCCGCGGAGGCTAGCTCAAGCCAAATCCCCTCGATCTTGTCTGCGTCACAGATTAGCTCACACCCATCTTCGCCCGTATATCCGGTGCGGCTAACGAAGCATTCGGACCCAGCGACCTCCATTTTCTCGCCGGTATAGTATTTCAGCGACGTGATCTCGCTGGAGGCCAGCGCGTCGACCAACGGAATCGCCTGGGGACCTTGGACAGCGACCATCGCGTACGCGACAGTCATGTCTCGAATCTCGAGATTGAAATCACCAAGGTGGTCGTGGAGCCAGGCGACGATCTTTGCTCGATTGCTGGCGTTGACCACTAGCCCATAACCTGGCGGCTGATCGGGGTTTAGAACCGGACGATATGCCAGTACGTCGTCCAGCACCCCGCCAGCCTCGTTGCACATCAGCGAGTAGCGAATCTGGCTCGGCTTCATGTCGGCTACTGAACGAGTTAGCAACGAGTCGAGAAAAGCCCCGCCGTCTGGGCCATCGATTAGGAGACGTCCCATGTGTGAGATGTCGAATAGACCCACTGCAGAGCGTGTCGCTTGATGTTCCTCGACAATCGACGTGTATTGCACTGGCATAGACCAGCCCGCGAAATCGACCATCCGCCCGCCGTGGGCGACGTGCCATGCGTGCAGCGGTGTGTGGGCCAGTTGGGTAGAAGCTTCCATGGAGGCACTTCCCGAGTGATGTATTCTTGTCCGAGAACGGTATTCTAGCGGTTTAGTCGCGGGCTTCTAGGGCTGAACTGGGCAGATCTGTTCTAGCGTTTGCGTCGCTTGCCAGCCGAACCTTTTTTCTTGCCGCGAGTACCCTTGGGAGCCTTGCCTTTCTTGCTGGGTTTTCGTTTCGTGGCTCCCTTGCCGGCTGGCTTGCTTCGCTTCGCCAACAAGCGGAAATCGAGTTCGCGACGATCGATGTCGACCGAAGCGACTGCCACCTGCACCGGATCGCCTAGCCGATAGCTATTGCCCGAGCGAAAGCCCTTGATCACATGCCCCGAACGGTCGTACTTATAATAGTCGTCACTCAGCGCACTGATATGCACGAACCCCTCAGCGGGAAGCTCGGTGCCTGTGATGAATAAACCGAAACTTTCGACGCCGGTAACAATGCCATCGAGTTTGGTGCCGACCTTGTCCTTCAGGTACAGGAGCAGTTTCACTTTCTTGAGTTCGCGCTCTGCCGCAGTTGCCCGTTGTTCTCGTTCGCTTGCGTGGTCGCCTAGGGTCAGCAGGGCGTCCATATGCTGCTCTGGCGGCTTACCGCGGTTAACCGCATCGATCAGCCTGTGAACAGTGAGGTCGGGATACCGGCGAATGGGCGATGTGAAATGGCAATAGCAATCGCTTGCCAGAGCGAAGTGGCCCTCTTCTTCGGGGCTGTAAATGGCCCGCTGCATGCTGCGCAGCACGCCGTAGTTAACCGCATGCTCGCGTGGATCACCCTTCACCAAATTCAGCAGATCCTGTAGAGCAAAGCGGCTTTCCAGGCTCTCGGTTTTGAACCCCAACTCTTTAACAAACTCATTAAGTGCCTTGAGTTTGCGAGGATCAGGCGATCCATGGACTCGCCGCAGGAAGATCAGCCCATTGTCAGCGAGCATTTCGGCCACGGCTTCATTCGCAGCGAGCATAAACGCTTCAATAATCTGGTGGCTCTCGGTATTCTCAGCCAGATGAGCGCCGGTAACCTGTCCGTCGGCGTTTAGGTCGATCTCCAGTTCGGGCATCGAAAGCTCCAGTGAACCCCGCTTCATCCTTCGCTCACGGAGCAGCATCGCCAGCTCGTGCATCTGTCCTAGAAGTTTGTGGACGGGCGCCTTCAGCTTTTTCTTCCAAGCGGCCGGATTGGCCAAGTATTCGTCAACCTCTTCGTAGGTGAATCGCCGACAGCTTTTGATCGCGCTCTTAAACACATCTGTCGCGATTGTTTGTCCCTCGGGGCTGAACTCGATGTGTGCCGTCATCGCGTATCGCACTTTATCAGGCTGCAGGCTTGCCAGATTGTTGGAGATCACCTCTGGGAGCATCGGGATCACCCGATCGGGTAGATAGACGCTCGTGGCCCGGTCGAGCGCTTCGCGGTCGAGGGCACTCTTGGGACGTACGAAGTGAGAAACGTCGGCAATGTGGACACCCAACAACCAATGCCCATTCTCCAGTTTTTCGAGCGAGATCGCATCGTCGAAATCTCGGGCTGTGGCGGGATCGATCGTGATGATCGTCTCGGCGGTAAGATCCTTCCGACCACGCGGAATCGATTCGTCAAATTTCTCGGCTTGCTTGCGAGAACTTTCTAGCGTGGCTTCTGTAAACTCGCCCGGCAGATTGAACTCGTGGATGATCGACAGTGTATCGACCCCCGGCTGCCCTCGCTGGCCGAGGATTTCGACGATCACTCCCTCGCCATCGCGCACATGTGAGGGAAACCGGACCACCTCGATTACCACCTTGTCGTCTGGCTGGGCGCCCTTCGCGCCGGGATCGCCGACATACAGCGGGTTGGTGAATACTTTGCCATCGATATGCACCAGCCCCATACCGCCCTGTACGAAGTAGGTGCCGACGAACCGGTTCGTGGCTCGTTCGACGATGTCGATGATACGGCCTTCGAGTTTCCCCATGCGGCCTTTTGTTGTGCCGAGCCGGATCCGAACGGTGTCACCGCTCACCGCGTCGCCGGCCGACTTGGCGGGAATAAAAATGTCGGCGTCTCGACCTACCGTAGCGCTGGTTCCCTCAGGCCTCACAAAGCCAAACCCCGCATCCGCGCGACGAAAAGTACCGACGATGTGTTTAGGAGTCTTATTTCGAGGTGGTGCCTGACCCACCTTCGCGGCAGGGTGACTTTCAGCAACCGGGCAGACCAAGTGGCTCGGCCCGTAGGCCAGCTTGCCTTCCTTCACGAGCGATTTTATCGACTTCTTCAGTCGCGTGACGTCGTCATTTTCGATCCCCAGCTTCTTAGCGATAACCTTTGGCTTCGCCGGTCGATAGTTGGGGTCGTTCACGTGCCGAAGAATAGCGGCTTCGAAATTGGGCATTGAAATGAGCCAAAAAGTTGAGAGTCGAGAGCGACTAATCGAGTCGCGACCAAATGCTTACTTCTCAATCGTTGCTTTCGGGCTTGAAAAGTTTGCGTCCCATTTGTGCATAATACTGCGTCCAATTGCTGTCGGTGTTGGGGCAGTCTTTCATTAATTGCGTGAAATTGGCGAGTTTCGCATCCAAGTTGTCGAGGTGGTGCAGCGCGATTGCTTCGAGCGTCATTGGTAGCTTGCTGCTGCCGTATTCGTATTCGCCGTGGTGGCTGACGATCATGTGTTTCAGTTCCAGGAGCATTCGCTCTGGGAAGGGTTGGCCATCCTGCTGCACAATCTGACGGACCTTCTCTTCGAGCATCGTTACGCCAAGCACCATGTGGCCTAGTAGTTGCCCTTCGTCGGTATAGGCAATGTCGCGTTCGTAGGAAAGTTCATCCACCTTGGCAGCGTCGTGCAAAAACGCTCCCATCAGCAGTTTGTCACCATCGAGTTGCGGATATCTGGGAGCGACCAGCAGTACCAGTTCCATCAGACTTAACACGTGTTCCAGCAGCCCGCCTCGATAGGCGTGATGGTTCTTCATTCCCGCTGGTGCCCGACAAAACTTCTCCATAAACACATCGTCACTTAAAAAACCGCCAGCCAATCGTGCAAGAGGAGGCGACTTAATCCCGCTCATAATCGCCGAAAGTCGTTCGCGCATCTGGTCGACTTCGGCACTCTGTAGCGTTACGAAGTCGGCTTCGTCGACCTCGTCTGGTCGCGCCCTGCGGATGCGGTTAGCGATCAGCTGCATATTGCCCTGGAATAGCTGCGTGGCGCCCTCCACGTGCACGTAGTCGCCGTTTTCGAAAGCCTTGTAATCGGCGTCGCTGGCGTTCCACATGCGCGTGTTTACCGAGCCGCTGCGATCCGACAGGTCGACCTGCAGATAGAGATTCCCATTGCGATTCGGCCGCAACTGTTTCTCAGAAGCGAGGAATACTTGGCTTACCGATTCGTTGTGGTCCAGTTGGCTTACGTAGCGTCGCTCAGAATTCATGGCGTGGCAATAATTGAGGACTAAGATAGGGATGGGAGATGGGAGTAATCGCCGCGATTCAACGAATCGCCGGCCGATGCGTCATCCTATCAGATTCCGTCCCAAGTCGCTGGGGGCCTCGGTTGCGATTTCCGACCGGCGGCGATTGCTTTAGAATAGGCTCCCGCCGGGCTCAAAGTAATGACCTGGCTCGGTTCTCTCCACTGACCCCTGATCGCTTACTCAAATGGCCAAAGCACCTAAAACGGCAATTACACCTACCCGCGCACAAGACTATCCGGAATGGTATCAGCAAGTTGTTAAAGCAGCCGACCTGGCCGAAAACTCCGACGTGCGCGGCTGCATGGTGATCAAGCCTTGGGGCTACGCGATCTGGGAGAATATCCAGCGCCGGCTCGACGACATGTTCAAGGCCACGGGGCACGAGAATGCCTACTTTCCGCTCTTCATTCCGATGAGCTTCTTGGAGAAGGAAGCGGAACATGTCGAAGGCTTTGCTAAAGAGTGCGCGGTCGTAACCCACCATCGACTGGAGCCCGACCCCGACACGGGCGGCTTGCGGCCTGCTCCTTCTGCCAAACTGGAAGAGCCGCTGATCGTTCGGCCGACTAGCGAGACGATCATCGGCGCAACATTCGCACGTTGGGTCGAATCGTACCGCGATCTGCCGATCCTCATCAACCAGTGGGCAAACATCGTCCGCTGGGAGATGCGCACGAGGATGTTCTTACGGACCGCAGAGTTTTTATGGCAGGAAGGGCACACAGTACATGCGACCGAAGCAGAAGCTCAGGAAGAGACGGTGCGGATGCTCGACGTCTATGCTGAGTTTGCCGAGAATTCGATGGCCATGCCAGTGATCAAAGGCGAGAAGACTGCCGGCGAACGGTTCCCCGGCGCCGTGGCCACCTACAGCATCGAAGCGATGATGCAAGACCGTAAAGCACTGCAGGCGGGCACATCTCATTTCCTCGGCCAGAATTTTGCCAAGGCCCAGGAGATTAAATTTCAAGATCAGACGGGGTCGGCGGTTTACGCTTGGACTACGTCGTGGGGCGTATCGACTAGGTTGATCGGCGGACTAATTATGACCCACTCCGACGATGACGGTCTTGTGTTGCCGCCGAAATTGGCACCCGCGCATGTCGTCATCATGCCCATCTATCGTAACGACGAGGAGCGGAACGAAGTGCTTTCGTTCTGCGAAGCCCTTAAGCTCGACCTTATCGCCCAACGTTTCAGCGACGAGCCAGTACGCGTGAGGATAGACGACCGTGACATTCGCGGCGGTGAGAAAAAGTGGCAATGGGTTAAGCGGGGCGTGCCGCTGCGAGTAGAAGTCGGCCCACGCGACATTGCCGAAGGTAAGCTCTCGGTTGGTCGCCGCGACATCAGCGGCAAGCCTGATCCTGTGCCTCGCGATCAGTTTGTGGCGAACATCTCCGACACGCTTACCACGATGCAAAAGTCGCTTTTCGATCGTGCCGCAACCGCCCGCAAAGAAGCCACCGTAACGATCGACTCGCTCGAAGAGTTTGAGTCCTACTTCGCGGAATCAGCACCCGGCGGCCTGGCGTATTGTCACTTTGTGGATGGCCCCGAGATGGAAGCAAAGCTCAAGCAGCTTAAAGTGACGGCCCGTTGCATACCGGTCGACGACCCGGCTGAGCCCGGCCAATGCCTCTTCACCGGCCAGCCAAGCTCCCGCCGCGGCGTATTTGCCCGGGCTTATTAGGTTAGGGATATTCTTTGGGATGGGTGAGATCCACAAACCAAACCCCGTGCTGCTGATTGTAGCCACGATTAGCAGATACAAAGAAGCACTCAGCTGGACGGAGTCGCGCGCAGTCGAGCAGTTCGGGCCGCTCTATCTCAAGAGTGAGGCGTTCGACTTTACGGAGACAGATTACTACGCTTCGACAATGGGCAGCGGGCTGAAGAAGCAGTTTTTGACTTTCGAGCGGCTGATCGATCCTGGAGAGTTGGCATCTGTGAAATGCCGTACGAACGATTGGGAAGCGGAGTATGCCGCCTTGGGACGCCACGAGGAGTCACGGCCGCTAAACCTAGACCCCGGCTACCTCACGCTAGCCAAGCTCGTTCTAGCCTCGACTAAGGACCATGCCCACCGGATCTATCTGGGCGAGGGAATCTATGCGGAGCTGACTCTGCAGTTTCGTGGGGGCACTTGGCAACCCTGTCCTTGGACCTACCCTGACTATCGCCGCGAAGATTTTCAGGATTTTTTCTCACGCTGCCGTGTGGTGCTGCGTCGCTGAACGAGTGCTGATGACTTAGTGGCGACTCTGGGGAGCAAATTGACGAACCGATCCTGCTCGATCTAGAATCTACAGTAGGAAGCTTGGATAGGTAGCAAATGTTTCGTCGCCCTCGGCAAGAATCTCTATGAAGTCTCTGATCAAACTCGTCGTTTTCTCCGCCTTGGTGGGTGTGGCATTGGGTGTCGCGATTGCCTATGTCGAAGTGCGTCCCTGGGCTGTTATCACTCTAAGAGTGTCATCGGAACCTGGTGATACTGCTGAAGGTGGGGATGAGGATCGAGCAGTCGCAGAAGTACCAGAGACGACTTACAACTTCGGAAAAATGGAACGCGGCGCCACGATGAGTCACGCGTTCAAGATTCGAAATGTGGGCGCTCGCCCCTTGCACGTAGAAGTAGCGAGTACAACTTGCAAGTGTACGGTCGGCGACTTGGAGAATAACCAGATTGCTCCGAACGAGGAAACTGACGTAGTATTAGAATGGACTGCCAAGACAACTGCCGGACCGTTTCGCCACGGGGCAACGCTGTCGACTAGCGATCCAAGAAACTCTCGCGTCGAACTGACCGTGGAAGGCGACGTCGTGGAGTCGTCGTCGATCATTCCCTCTGAGTTGTTTTTTGGCAACGTACTTGTGGGTGAATCGAGCGAAGCTCATGTTTACGTTTTGTCCAATATTCAACGAGAAATCGAAGTTTCGGATTATAAGCTTAGCGACGAGAAACTTGCAGAACTGCTCGACGTGCAAATTACAACGGTTGAACCGGACGATCTCCCGGATTCCGAAGCGTTGGGCGGTGTAAAAGTGACCGCGACCTACCAGAGTGGACCGACCATCGGTCAGTTCTTCGGTTGGCTGGAGCTGGACACGAACCTGGAGACATCGCCTAAACTAAATATAATGGTCGCTGGCAGTGTCGTGGGCGACATCTCGGTTTTTGGTCCCGGCTGGATACCTAAGCAAGGTCTCTTAAGAATTGGCTCGGTTGGCAGTAGCGAAGGAAAGCAGGTACGGCTGAACCTTGCCATCCGCGGAGAGGACGCCCAAACGACTGAATTAAAAGTCGCCGAAACCGATCCACCCGAGTTGAAGGCTACCTTGGGCAAGCGCCTGGCCATCAGTGATCAATTGGTTCACGTGCCTTTATTGGTGGAGCTACCCAAAGGAACGCCTCCCATAGTGCGCACCGGAGAACCAGCTAGCACCGACGGAAAAATCGTGCTGAACTCGAATAATCCCCGAGCGTCAGAGATCCTTCTTAGGGTTCACTTCACCGTCGAGCCCTAGTTTAAGCGGGTTGCTCCTCTTGGATGTGACGGCACTCCCGCTGGCGGTAATTTGCACAAAACGCTACGATTGGCCGAGCGAACAGCTGATTAGGCGCATTTTCAACCGTGATAGGCGACCATGCGAAAACCGGACGGTAACCGCACTAGTTTCTGGATTTTCTCATTGGTAGCTCCGCTGCTCGGCTGTGCGGTAGCCGGCTACTTGCTATCTGCCAACGCAGCAGAGTCGTCAAACGATACGGCGGCGTACGGCTCTCAGAGCAACGACGAGTCCAACGACCCTGTTAAGCGAAATGGGGAAATCTTCGTCGACTGGCCTCAACCGCAAGTCGCCTTGATGTTCTCTGGCGATATGGACGGCTTTCTTGAGCCGTGCGGTTGTGCCGGTTTGGAAAACCAATTGGGCGGCTTAAAGCGGCGCCACACGCTTATCAAGCAACTCAAGACTCGGGGATGGCCCGTAGTTGCGATGGACATGGGAGGGCTGGTTCGACGCGTAGGACCGCAAGCAGAGGTCAAGTATCGTTACGCGCTGGAGTCGCTGATCAAGCTGGGTTACGACGCCATTGGTTTCGGCGCCCGCGAGTTGCGTTTGAGTTCCGACGCGCTGCTGTTCGTCTTGGCCAATCTCGATCCGGCGAACAGCCCTCTGATATCAGCTAATGTCGGATTGTTTGGCGAGGATAGCCCCTTTTCACAAAAGTACAAAATTGTAGAACGCGGTGGCAAGCGGATTGGCGTGACTTCAGTGTTAGGTCGCGTGCATTTCGAAGTCGTGAAGAACAATGAGAACGTTACTTGGATCGATCCCGGCAAGTCTCTGAAAAAAATCATGCCTGCATTGGAAGGTGAGAAGTGTGACCTACTTATACTGTTAGTTCACGCCGATCCCGAAGAGGCGAAGGCGCTGGCAGAGCGGTTCCCACAGTTTCACCTGATCGCCACCACAGGCGGCGCCGAAGAACCACTAAATCGGGCTCGCGAAATCGAAGGGTCCCTAGCCCAGTTGATCGAAGTTGGGCAGAAGGGCATGTATGCGATCGTGATGGGCGTTTTCAACGATCCAAAGCAGCCGTTCCGTTTTCAACGTGTACCACTGGATCATCGGTTTGAAGACTCACCCGAGATGCAGGCAGCACTGATTGCCTATCAGGAAGAACTCGAAGGTACGGGACTCGACGGCCTGGGCATCACGGGTGTGAAAAACCCGGCAGGCGTTTTTGTCGGCTCGGGCGTTTGTGCCGACTGCCATACCGAGGCGACCGACGTGTTTGAATCGACGCCACATGCCCATGCGACAGAGACTCTTCTGCATCTTGAACCGCCCCGGCAGTTTGATCCCGAATGCCTGAGTTGCCACGTGACAGGCTGGAACCCTCAAGAGTATTTTCCTTACGCTTCTGGCTACTTCGGTATTAAGGAAACACCTCATCTCACAGGCAACGGATGTGAAAACTGCCATGGTCCCGGTGGAGCTCATGCTGCTGCCGAAGGAGGCGAGGAGGAAGTCAGCGAAGAAGCCTTAGAGCAGCTTAGAGCCGCCATGCGGCTAAAGATCGTGGAAGGCGAGGGCAACATGCATGGCCAGCCTTTAGGGCCGGTGGTCAAGATGTGTCTAGAGTGCCACGACGCAGACAATAGTCCCGACTTCGATTTCCAAGAATATTGGCCGCAGGTAGAGCACGTCGGTAAGGACTAATTGCTACTCCGCTTCGAGCTCGGCCATCGCCGCTTCTGGAATATTGAAATTGGCCGCCACGCTTTGCACATCTTCATGATCGTCTAGAGCATCCATCATTTTCAGAACTTTACGTGCAACTTCCACGTCGAGATCAACGGTGTCATTGGGGATCCGGCTGATATCACACATTTCGGGATTAATTTCTGACTTTTCCAGTGCATTACGAACCTGAGTCAGTGCTTCCGGGTCGCACACTATTTCGAATTTGTCATCGACGGTCTTCACATCTTCCGCACCGGCCTCTAGAGCCAATTCCAGTAGAGATTCTTCGTCAGTCTGTTCAGCGGCGATCATGACCACGCCCTTACGCTCGAACATCCAGGCGACACAACCCGTGGCACCCAACTTGCCTCCGGCAATTTCGAAAATCTTACGCACCTCAGGGGCCGTGCGATTGCGGTTGTCGGTAAGGATGTCGCAGAGGACAGCCACTCCGCCTGGGCCGTAACCCTCGTAAATGACTTCCTCGAACTGACCTCCCTCTAACTCGCCAGTGCCTTTCTTAATAGCCCGTTCGATGTTGTCCTTGGGCATACTGACGGACTTGGCGTCGTTGATCGCGTAACGCAAGCGGAGATTCATGTCAGGATCGCCACCCCCACCCGAGGCAGCGATGGTGATCGCCTTTGATAGCTTGCTCCACAGCTTGCCACGCTTACTGTCGATCAAAGCTTTCTTATGCTTGATACCTGCCCAATGAGAGTGTCCGGCCATGTTTTTCTAATCGACTATCAACTGCTTCAAAAGAATAAGAGAAAGCAACAATGAGGTTGGTCCGAAGCGACGAAAATCTAGCGAGGCTTGCGTTTGGAAATCTTCTTTTTGGTTTTTTTCTTTTTCGTCTTAGCAGGCGACTTAGCAGTTTTCTTTACCACTTTTTTCTTGGCAGGTTTCTTCTTGGGTTTGCTTTTGCTCGCGGCAGCTTTCTTGACGACTTTTTTCTTGGCAGGTTTGGCAGCTTTTCCTGCGGCGGCCTTTTTAGCTGGCTTCTTTACCGCTGCTTTGCCAGTCGTCTTGGCAGCCGCTGCTTTTCCGGTTGCCTTTGCTTTCTCTGCTTTCTTAGGCTCGGCCTTTGCCTTGCTCGGGGCAGGCTTTTTGGGCTCCACTTTCTTGCTAGGCCGTTTTGGCAGGCGGTCTTTGCACTTGGGATCAATCTCCAGCAAATATTTGCGTATCGTCGGTCCATAGGGACTGCGATGAAGTTCTACGCCCAGTTGGTGCAATAGAGAGCCGACTTCAAAGCCACGATTCTTGGCGACCGCTCGCTCCAGGCCAGGAACCGTGTTCTTGTTTGCTTCGGACTCTGATATCACTCCGACCGAGAGCATCGACTGCAGCAACCCCTTATTAACCGGTATCGAGTGCCCGCCCAATGCGTTCTGCGTAACGTACGCCACGGTAAAGGATGAGGCGCCTTTGTACTTTGCCAATTGTTTGACCGATTGCCCAATGTTTTGTTTGCGCATCGGTTCCAGATCGTAGGAATAGTGCGACTCAAACAGGCTTTGCAGTACTCGTTTCAAGCGGGTTGCAGAACTCTTGGGGTCGTTGAGCGGCTTCATAAGTTCCGCTAATTCACGAATCGACGTGACTCGCACTTCATTCCAATCGAAGTAGTCTTGGCTCAGCGATTCAAAGACTTGCGTCGCATCGTTATGTAACGAGTTCTCCAAACAACAAGCAAATAGCAAGTGTTCCAACACGCCACGATCCTGCTCTGGTTCGGCGGGCTGGTAATACTTCTTGACGACCTTAATTACTTTATTGATCTGCGTGGCGCGGTTGTTGCTAGCCATCGATTACGTTTCTCTGACAAAAGTTGGAAGGGAATGAATATGAACGATACTCTTAGGTGTTTGAAAGATCGAATACGACTAGGACATGATCAGTCGAGGTCCGCGGTGTCTGGGGTTGTCACGTCTTGCGTCGAGACATCCGAAGCAGCATCGCCAGGAGGTGGATCCTCGGGTAGTACGTCGCCAAGCATCTTTGCTATGGCTATCGATTTCTTAACGCCCTCGTCGAGCTCGAACCGAACCCGGGGAGTGTAACGGGTATCAATTCTATTTGAGATCTTTTGTTGCAGGTATCCAGCAGCGCTCCGTAAGCCGTGCAGACATAGCCGCTGGGAAGATTCGTCTCCCATGATCGAGACGTGTACTTTAGCGGTCCGCATGTCAGGAGATACTTCGACAAACGTGACTGTAACCCCTTCGATTCGCGGGTCTTTCAAGTCCGCCAAAATGGCCATGCTGACCACTTCGCGAATCGCCTCAGCCGCTTTTTGTACTCGTCGAGATGTCATCTTGATAGTGTCTACTGATCAGGCGGGTTCGGAACAAAGATGTACGGGAGCTACTAGTAGTGCTCTGGTAGCTTGAGTGAATCGCTTCGGGCTAATCGTCAAAACTGCGTCCGATTTGCTCGACACGGTAGACTTCGAACAGGTCGCCTTCTTTGATGTCGTTAAAGCCGGCCAATTTGATGCCGCATTCCATCCCTTCACGCACTTCTTTCGTGTCGTCTTTCTCTCGTCGCAGAGTATCGATCGGGTAGTCGCCGATGATCGTATTGTCGCGAATTACGCGAGCCCGACCATCACGGGCGATTACGCCTGCGAGTACACGGCAACCAGCCACTGTTCCCACCCGGCTGATCTTGAATGTTTGCTGTGCCAACGCTCGACCGAGATCTACTTCCCGCTCTTCGGGCTTGAGCAACCCTTCCAGAGCCGCCTTCAACTCTTCGGTGATTTTGTAAATTACATCGTAACGGCGAATCTGCACGCCTCGCTTATCAGCCAACTGTCGTGCTTTTTCGTCAGGCACCACATTAAAGCCCATAATGATGGCGTCCGAGGCGTCCGCGAGCGTAACATCGGCCTCGGTAATGCCACCGACCGTTGCTTGTAGCAGCTTGACGCGAACTTCGGGATGTTCCAGCTTGCCGAGTTCCTTTTGAATTGCTTCGATCGAACCTCGGACATCGGCCCGTAGAATCAGATTCAACGTCTGAACTTCGTCGGCGCCCTCCAGGCGGTCGAACAAGTTTTCCAAGGTTACATGTTCAACGCCAACGCCAAGTGTGACAGCTCGCTCATTGTCGAAACGCGATTCGGCAATGGTGCGGGCCGTGGCGATGTCGTCGAGAACGTAAAAGTGTTCACCAGCTCCCGGGGTCGTGTCGAAGCCAGTCAGATTAACAGGCGTACTGGGGCCTGCTTCTTCAATTTGCACATCTGGCCGAAGCGTGTCGTACATCGCTTTAACCCGGCCAAAAGCTTGGCCGCAAACTACGACGTCACCCACTCGCAAAGTACCATTTTGCACAATGACTTTGGCGACAACGCCTCTTCCAGTTTCTTGCTGGGCCTCTAAGCAAGTGCCGAGCGCCGCTCGTTCCGGATTCGCTTTGTATTCGTGCAATTCCGCAATCGTGAGGACCGTATCCAGCAGGTCGTCGACTCCCGTGCCGGCAGTGGCGCTGGTTTGCACAACTTCGACTTCGCCGCCCCATTCACTAGGCAATAGATCATTAGCCGAGAGACCCTGCATCGCGCGGTTGATATCGACTCCGGGGAGATCGACTTTATTCAACGCGACCACGATTGGAACCTCCGCTGCACGGGCGTGGCTGATTGCTTCTTCGGTTTGCGGCATAATGCCATCGTCGGCTGCTACTACAAGTACCGCGATGTCGGTAACATTCGCACCGCGGGCGCGCATTTCAGTGAAGGCTTCGTGGCCAGGAGTATCGACGAAGGAAATATTCCGGCCATCTTTATCGATCGTGTAGGCGCGAATGTGTTGGGTAATACCGCCACTCTCGCCACTGACAACATCGATGCCGATAATGCTGTCTAAGAGAGAAGTCTTACCATGGTCGACATGACCCAAGAAGGTGATAACCGGTGGGCGCGAGGACAACGCCGCTTCCTCGTCCACCTGTTCAAAAATATCCGAGAGCAGTTGATCTTCGAGGCTGACTGCTTCCTTGAGTACGATATCGACGCCCAATTCTTCCGCGACTAGTTCTGTAAGATCGGGATCCATTACGGCAGTGATGGTAGTCATCACTCCTTCTTCCATGAGGATCCGCAAGATCTGACTCGCGGGAACTCCAGCTGCTTCAGACAACTCGCGGACCGTGCAAGGCAGTTGCAAAGCAACTTTTTCTTTGCGCGGTGCGGCAGTGCTTACTCCAGATTTCCTCGAACGGCGAAAGGAGCGACGCATGGGTCGGTTATCACCCGTGCCACCTCGACTCTGCCTCTGACGATTAAGCTGTCGCTGCTCACGACCGCCGAGCATGGGGGTTTTCTCGCCAGCCTCTTGCTTGCCTCGAGTTCGCTTGCCGCGGCCTGTTCGGCCTTTGCCGTCTTCCGCTTCTTTCTCGCCCTCAGCGGGTGCGCCTCGTTCGGGGCGGCGTTTCGTAGTTTCTAGCGATTCTTCATGACGTTTCAGGTGAGCGGCAAGTGGCTTATTACCGGAGCGCAAAGCGTCGGCGGGAAGTTTGAGGTCTGGCTTCTGAGCGGGTACTTCTTCAGTCTTATTGCCACCATTGAGGGTCTTAGGATCGACCTCCGGCATAGGTGCCAACTTGATGGCGGGGCGGGAGCGTGCACCACCCGAGCCGGCCGGTTTCGATTCGCGGCTAGAGGGACGTTGCTCGTCCAAAACCGGTGGCTTGCCTTTCACGCCGCCCGGGCCCACGTATTCCTCGCGGCGCATAACGCCAGCCAGTGGGCCAGAGCCAGCAGGATCGGGGGTCGAAGCTGCACCGCTGCCGGCAGATGCCGCTTCCGACTCAGGGGGAGCTTCAGCCGGCGTGTCGGCAGGAGGTTCTGGAGCTGACTTGCGAAAACCTGCCAGCGGAGATTGCGGCCGTGAAGTAGTGATCACGGGCATTCTTTCATTCGCGCGGGCCCGATCGCGGGGGCGCTCTGGCGCGGGGGGCGCAGTCGGCGAAGCCGGACCCTCGCTGCTACCTGCGCCACTAAAATGATCGCGCAGTTTGACGACTTCATCGTCCGACAAACTGGCCAGCGCAGAACCCTTGCCTCGGATACCTACCTTCGTGCAGATATCGACCAGCTCCTTGCTGTCAACTTTCAATTCCTTCGCTAATGCGTAGATGCGGACCGCCAACTTATTCTCTCCATGCGATGGGATGATGTCCTCGAGGGGATTGATGCCCTGCGGACACGAACCATCGCGAAAACGTTTGACTCCTGCTCATCCAAAAAAGGTCGGGCAGGTGTCGCTGATAGTTACTAGGAAACCATAACCAACGTCCTCCTACGGTTGCGGCAAGCGTGCTTCTGCTTGCTCGTCAGCTATCCAGGCTTAACTTTTACTCGGTCTTGCTATCGACTACGGGCGAGGCTTCGTCACTCTCCGTAGTTTCTGCGGCGGAATCTTCCACCGCCGTTTCAATCTCTTCGGCTGCTGGTTCCGATGTATCCTCGCCGGCGTCGCCGCCATCAGTTGCTTCGGTCTCTTCAGCTGCCTCTGCTTCAGCAGCAGCGGCGGCGGCCTCGGCAGCTTTCGCTTCGGCCTCGGCTTCCGCTTCGTCGGCGGCAGCGATTCGGTCGGCTTCGCGTTTGGCGCGGCGTGCGGCAGCGGCAGCGGCTTCGGCCTCTTCGGCGCGAGCCTCGGCCTGAGTGACGATCACATCGACCTGCTCGCTCGACAGATCGCCCATCGCCATCAGAGCATCGGGCTCAATGATCGAGAGGTCGTCGTAGCTAAGGAAGCCCTCTTCCACCAGACGTTCGGCCAACTCAACTTCCACGCCATCCAGCTGACTGTATCCTTGAACCGCCCGGTCGATTGACTCGGCCAGCTCTTCCTGAGTCATAATTTCAATGTCCCAGCCGGAGAGCTTGCTCGCCAGACGGACATTTTGCCCACGACGACCGATTGCTAACGACAATTGGTCTTCGCGCACAAGCACAATCGCCCGACCTAGCATCTTGCAAAGAATCACTTGCTCGACTTCGGCAGGCTGCAGGGCATTAGGGATCAGCACCTCCAGGTTCTCGTCCCAGCGGACGATATCAATGCGCTCGCCCCCTAATTCGTCGACGATATTCTTGATCCGATTGCCACGCACACCGACGCAAGCACCCACACAATCAACGCGCTGATCGCTACTGATGACCGCCACCTTCGAACGATAGCCGGGCTCGCGGCTCATCGCGCGGACTTCGATCACACCATCAATGATCTCGGGAATCTCTTGCTCGAATAGCCGCTGCACCAGTTGCGGTCGGGCGCGGCTGAGAATCACCTTTACTCGGCTGCCGCTTTTGCGGACCTCGAATACCGTGGCGCGCACTCGCTCGTTAACGTGGTGCGTCTCACCGGGAATTTGTTCGCTGCGGGGCAGAATTGCTTCGACGTTGGTCAGGGTCACAGTCGCCGCGCCGCCTTCGTAACGCTGCACGATGCCGCTGACCATCTCGCCGATCAACTCGGTATATTCATCGTGTAGCGCGTCTCGTTCCGCCTCACGAATTTTCTGAATCATCACCTGCTTGGCGGTCTGAGCACCAATGCGTCCGACAGTTTCTTCTGAATCGAGGGGCTCGCCGTCGCAGACACCAGAAATCTCACCGTTTTCACGATCGATTTGAACTACGATGTCGGCTTCTTCTCCGTAATGTTTCTTGGCAGCGGATACCAACGCGGCCTCAATGCCTTCAAAAACGACCTCCTTTTCGATGTTTTTGTCGCGATGAATCGCATCCACGATTCGTAGTACTTCACTCGCGTTCATATTGAATCTTTCTGCGGCGTATTTCGCCCACCGCTGGGCAAACCAAATTGTTCGAATTGTTAAATTGTCTTCTCGGCAGCCCCACGGAAAATTTCCGCAGCCTTGCCACCGTTTCGCCTCGGCCCGGTCGCGTTCGGAGGATAGCCGGCCGCTCTCCAAACGACGAAAACGCGCCTCTGACCCGAGCTGATCTGTCCCAAGGAGATCGGCCCGACATCGGCGCGCTATCAGAGCACACTCCGAACCCCACCGCCCCAGGCAAGCCGGGGCAGAAAGCCGAAACTCCTTCTACGAAACAGACTTAACGCGGTTCGCAATCTCGTAACGATAGCCGTACGGATTTCCATCGTCAAGGGGCCGGCCGGCCCCGGATGGCCAGCTGGGGCCTACAGAACAAGGCTTAAGTCTCCGGATTGGCAGGGCCCCATGCCTTGCGGCGAACTTCCCTCGGAAAAGGCTAGAATCTCTACGGGCGACGATGATCGCAGCCCGGTCGCAGGACGATGCGTTGCCGCTCTGACATATACGACCCGCTCTGGCTGGGCAGTTTCGCGTGGGATTGCAGCGAATTAGAAATTACCCGCTACATGCAGATCGCCCTTACCTGTGAGTCGTCCCCAATTTTAAGTTGAACTGATATTGAGAGTGCAGTTAACTCATTGTCGCAAAGAGATATGTGGATTGATTACTTTGACGCTCCAAGGTGCGCAGGACGATGAATCCTGTGCGTCTTAGCCGCTAGCTTGAGAACGAGTGCGACCCTCCGCTAGAATGGCCGTCTGTTACTCAAGCTTAATTTCACATGCAAGGATTGCTGTGGAACCCTCAATCCAACAACAGTTATAGGCCTCTTGCGTGGTACGACATGAAACGCGACTACTCACTGTTTCCAAACGACGACAATGGCGACGTGTTGTGGCATATGCGTTCCAAAGGCGACGAACTTACCCAACCACGTGAACTTGACTTCACAGTGATTCTTCCATCGGAAGAGGCTGCGATTAACTTTGCACTCGGGTGCCTACGAAGTGGGTTCAAAGTTGAGATGGAACAGTCTGACGAGCACAACGGCGACGGCCTGGACTGGACAGTTACGGTTTACACATGTGCTGTACCGTCCCACTCAGACATCAGCACTCTTGAGCAGTCCCTTGGAGAATTTGCTGCGCCTCTGGGAGGTCGCACAAGTGGCTGGTCTTCAGTATTTGTCAGGTCGGCCTAAAGAGACGCAGCAATTGACCCGCCAGTCCCTTCCAAGTTTGGCCTTTTCGCTTCGGTCCAAGTATATTCCACTTCGATCCTGCTACGGCGTGTGGCGGGCAACTGAACTTGGCTGTCATCTAGCTCAAGAGTGAAACTCCCGGCGTAATTCCGCAGTAGAATCCACGGCGGCCGAGCTGCTCTAAGCTTCGCAGAGTGCCACAACCACTGCTGCTGCCTGGGCCTGGGGGGTGACGCTTAGTTTGAGGAAGTTCTCACCCGCCGCTTGGTCATCTTGCTGGGTAACCGCCAGCGGGCAGGCGGGGTCTGGCGACTCAAAGTTTAGCGTGCGGAACAGTCGACCTTTGCCCAGAGTAAGCGTGCTGGCGATTAGTTCGACGACGCCACTGCCCGCGCCAAGATTACCGAAGTAGCTCTTCGCCGCGACGACGGGGACTTTTTCGCTCGCTTGGCCAAGCGCGTTATGCAGGGCTTGAGCTTCATCCGCATCGCACGTCTTCGTAGCCAAGCCGTGTGCGTTAATGTGCCCTAGCTGTTCGGAGGAGATGTTTGCCTCGTCGAGCGCAGAACGGGCGGCATTGGCAAACGCCTCGTCGCGTCGACCTTTGAGATTCGCGTCAGCGACTGTGCTACTGCCTGTGCCGACAATCTCGCCATAGATGTTCGCGCCCCTGTCGAGTGCCGACTGAAGTTCCTCCAGCACGATCGCTCCTGCGCCTTCACCAACGACCATCCCCGTGCGCCCGGCATCGAAAGGTCGTGAGGCTTCGGCCGGTTGAGATTCCGGGTGCGCCAGCTCGCCGGTCTGGATCGCGTGAAGTGTCTTGAAAGAGTGCAGCCGCGTGCCAGTTGCGCCCGCGATCATTCGGTCGGCGTGGCCCCGCTCGACGGTTTGCGCCGCTTCGCGAATCGCAGCCAGCCCAGCCACCTCACGCAGCGTAAGCGAATTATTAGGACCGCGCAGGTCGTTGATAATTGCGATGTGGCTGCCCGGCATATTCGGCAGATACTTTAGCATCCACAACGGGTTCATCTCACCCAGCCCGTCTTGTCCCCACTGTGAAAACTGGAAGTCGCTCTTCCGCGCACCGCATTGGGACATACCCTCGGTAAAATCCTCAGGCGGGCTGAGCATGTAGTCGCTGCCGAAAACCACGCCTGAGCGCTCAGGATCCATCGGTGTTTCTGCGTATCCGGCATCGGCCACCGCCTGCTGCGCCACGGCAACGGCCATCATCGTTTCGCGGCACATAACTTTTAGGGCCTTGCGAATCGTTTTCTTCACGGCCTTATTGAGATCGCCGAAGTTGTCGATCGCGCCGGTGAAATCGCGAGCCTCGCCTCCGAAAGTGACCCGGCCCTCTAGCTGCGGCAATAGAGTCAGGAGATCAACTCCGCTGCGTCCCGCGGCTAGTGCCTCCCACATGGCCGCCGGCGAATTGCCTAATGGACTGACCAGGCCCATCCCTGTGATAACGACGCGTCGGCGTTGGTTGGCGGGAGCATTCATGCGTTGCTGCTAGTATCTGGTGGGTAAACTGTAGAACAACCAAGATAGCCCCCCATGCGAAAGAGGGCTAGGCGATAACCGAGGCGGGCGTCTGGTCTGATTCCAGCGAAAATGCGCCCTTAGAAGAATCGGCCACCCTTGGGGTCGTCAATTCCACGCTCTTCAAGCCGGTCTCTGTATTTCTGCACGGCAATCTCAAACTTGGCACGCTGCTCGGGGGTAGTCCAATCGAGCATTTTCTTGCGCCACGCGTCAACCTCCTTGTCCGACTTGCCGCGCCACTTCTTGTCTCGCTCGCCTCGTTCAGAGCTGTTCTCTTGGCGAGACAGCATCCGATCGATCTTCTTGTCCAATTCGGCTCTCTGCTCTTCAGGGGTCATTTCCAAGAATGTATCGAGGCGCGCCTCGGCCATCTTCATGAAAATCGGCATGCTGCTTTCGAAGAATTTGCGACGCTGCTCTTCTGGCAGTTCGCGCACGCGCTCGCCCATCTCTTTCCGAGACGCTTTCTTTTCTGCATCGGTCATCTGGTCGTGACGAGCAACGCTTTCGTCGCGCATCTGTTCCAACTCGGCTACCACGGGGTCTTTGCCTTCGATCCAGCCGAACGACCAAGCCGCAGCAACTAGCAGCCCGACACCGATTACTCCACCGACAATCGTTCGCTTGTTCATAGTTCTATTCCTTGGATTCGTATCGTGCCAACTCTTCCGGAACTGATGCACGTATTTTACCAACACACCTACCTCAGTGACAATCATAGACTCGGCGATTACTACTGCGATAGCAAAGGGCAAATCTGCAGAAAAGTCTACCTGCGAAACAGCTATCGTTTGGGAGCTGACTTGAGAGCTATTGCTTGGATGTGCGAGTTCGGCACTGTCTCGCCGTGTGCAGGGAGTCGCACTAAGCTCTGAAACAAGTTTCGGCATCGCTGAGCTTTTGATTGCGTCATCTCCGACCTAGGAACGAATCTGGCTGCCTTGTGTTTGTTCGCTCTCTCGGGAGGGCGTTATTAGATAGTCTTGAATCTCGATTCATATTCTGGGAACATGCCGTGGATTGAGGATCGGGATGTCTTCGATTGGTGACGAGCATTTCTGGAATCGAGTGCAACAGTCAAAGTTGCGCTGAGTTTCTCTTATCATATTCCGCTAGAGTGGGGACCAGCATGAGCGGACCAAGAACGAGAACCGACGGAGCGCAGCAGGGGCCAGCCGTTGCGGTTGATCGTCAGAAATCTTCAGTCCTCGATTCGATTGTCTTTGCGAATGCTCCGGTTAGTTTGTGGCATGAAGATTTCTCTGCCGTGAAACAGCGAATCGACCGCCTGAGCCAGCAAGGCATTAAAGACTTTCGAAAATATTTCAACGATCACGCAGAGGTAGTGAGTGAGTGCGCCAATTTAGTCAAGATTATCGACGTTAATCGTGCGTCAGTTGATCTTTGGCGGGCCAAGAGAAAGCAGGATTTAACCGACTCACTAACACGTACATTCATTAAGCAGTCGTATGATGTATTTCGGGAAGAACTGATCGCGTTGGCCACTGGTGATATGTCGTTTCAGACAGATACGGTGGGACAGACTTTGGACGGCGAGCGAATTGACACGATGTTGAGAATGTTCGTCGACCCAGATTCTCCAAATTGGTCGAGTGTGTATCTGGCCTTTACGGATGTCACCGAGCGCGTTCGCGCCGAAGAAGCCTTGAAAAATGCTAATGATCAGTTGGCCGATCGAGCTAGGTTGCGGAACGAGAATTTGAAAGGTGCGAACAGACTTCTCGAGAAAGACCTGGCTGAGAGGAATTGGCTGACACGTATATACAAAGAGGCACCCGTAGGTCTCTGCTGTTTTGACACTCAGCTGCGATACCTCGACATTAACGAAAATCTCGCCGCTCTTAACGGACTCTCTGTAGAAGATCATCTTGGACATTCAGTTAGCGAGCTGTTTCCAGATCTGGCAGCGGGGAACGAGTCGCAACTTCGTCAGGTAATTGAAACGGGGGAACCAATCATCGAAGGATCGGTTCTCGCTGAGACGCCGGCTCGGCCAGGCATAAAAAGACACTTTCACGGCAATTGCTATCCGGTCGAGTCCGCTGACGGTGCCATCGTGGGCGTAAGCTGCGCAGTTATTGAAGTCACTGAACTTAAGCAGACCGAGAGGGCAGTGAAAGATTCACAGGCCCTGTATAAGTCGTTAGTTGATAACCTGGAGCAGTGCGTTTTCCGCAAAGACCTGAACGGGAGAGTGACATTTCTCAATCAGCAGTATTGCGATTTGCTAGGCAAGCCGCTCGAAGCGTGGATTGGATTGACTGACGCCGACGTATTCCCGCCCGAGTTGGCCGCCAAGTACCAGGCCGACGACCGCCGGGTCGTAGAAACGGGTGAGACCTTCGAGTCCGTCGAGGAGCACCGCTCGCCCGATGGAGAAACCAGTTACGTACGAGTAATCAAGACACCAGTCTATGATTCAGATCACGAAGTCATTGGCGTGCAAGGAACTTTTTGGGATATCACCGAGAAAAGGCTTGCCGAAGAGGCCCTAAAAAAGGCGCACGACGAGCTGGAAGTCCGGGTAAAACTGCGAACTGCGGAACTAGAGGCAGCAAACGCACAACTTCGAACCGAGATTGAAGAGAGGAAGCTGGCCGAGAAGTCGTTGGTCGAACGTGACCAACTTTATCGCGCAGCCATCTCTACCGCTGACGCGGTCGCATACCAGTTCAATTACGAGACGAATTCGTACGATTACTTGGGCGACGGAATCGAAAAGTTAATTGGGCACAAGGCGGCCGATGTCACGCCGGCGATCTGGGAAGCGATCACACGCCAGCGAAATCTCCTCGGAGAAGCAACGGGATCGTCCCGAAAGGAGGCGAACCGGAGGTTTCGAGTTGGTGAACTAAACCTATGGAAGGCCGAGTATCAATGCGTCTTAGAGGATGGTCGCGAGGTTTGGCTGTTCGATTCATCGGTCCCAGTGCGAAACGACGAAGGTCGCGTGTTCGGCAGCTTAGGAATTTTGCAGGACATCACAGAGCGCAAGCAGACTGAGGAATCGCTACGCCTACAGAATGCTGTGTTTGAAGCAGCCATGGATGGAATCCTCATTACGGACGCAAAGTTACCCGACAACCCCATCATCTACTCAAGCCCGGCTTTTCAGGATTGTACCGGCTATAGTGCTGAGGAGGTCACTGGAAAGAATTGTCGATTTCTGCAGGGTCCGGGTAGCGACGCCACGGTAGTTGCGCAGATTCGGGATGCAATAAATCAGGGGTCTCGTTTTTCAGGCGAAATCCTAAATTACCGAAAGAACGGTGAGCCATTCTGGAATCATCTCCGTCTCGAGCCGTTTCATGATTCAGACGGCAACCTGACGCACTTCGTCGGAATTCAAAGCGATGTGACCGAACGAAAGAATGCGGAAAACGAGCTGAGCACAATTTTTGAGATGTCTCTGGACTTAATCTGTGCGGCTGACGTAGAAACAGCAATGTTCACTCGAATTAACCCCGCCTTCGTTCGCACTCTCGGCTATAGCGAATTAGAGCTTTTGAGCCGATCTTTTCTCGAATTGATCCATCCAGACGATGTCGAGCCCACGCTTACGATTCTTGAGCGAGACCTCAAGCAAGGCAAGAGTGTTCTGAATTTTGAGAACCGATACCTTACCAAAGGGGGCGATTATCGTTGGCTGAGTTGGAGCGCGCGGCCCAACCTAGCCACTGGTTTAACCTACGCCATGGGGCGCGACGTCACGGAACAGAAAGCGGCGGAGCAATCGCTACGCGAGTCGGAGACAAAAAGTCGATCCTTATTAGAAGGCTCCCCGGTTTGCAACAAGATTATAGATCTCGACTCCAAGCTTCGATACATGAGTGCTGCAGGTCGAAACCAATTAAAAATTTCAGATATTGAGCCATTCTATGGGACCGACTTCCCGTCCGATTTGTATCCCGAGTCGTATCGAGAGCCTGTCATCGAGTGCTTAGAAAGAGCCAAGGCGGGAGACGTTTCCAATATGGTATGCCCCGTGCACGACACGGAAGGAGCTTTGATTTGGTTTGATACGACTTTCGTACCAGCTCGCGATAAAGAGGGTCGAGTCGAACATGTCATTGTTACATCAGTCAATGTCACCGAGCGAAAAGCGGCAGAGGAGGCGCTACGTCGCAGCGAAGAGCGTTTGGACCTGGCTATCCGTGGCACTTCGGACGGGCTGTGGGATTGGGAGATTGAGTCGGGAAAAGAGTACTGGTCGCCACGGTTCAAGGAATTATTGGGCTACGAAGAAGACGAAATCGACGCGGGCCACGATCAGTTTCTTGCGTTTTTGCATCCCGAAGACAAAGCAGGTGCGCTCGCTGCGATTCGGCTGCATCTGGAGCAGAATGTACCCTACGACTCCGAGTTCCGCATGCTCACGAAGAGCGGCGATTATTGCTGGGTACAGTCTCGTGGCAGAGCCTATCGCGATAGTAATGGCCAGCCGCACCGGATGACGGGATCGATTCGCGACATCACCGAACGTAAGCAGGCTGAGGAGGCACTCCATGCTTCGGAAGAAAAATTGCGCCTGCTTTTCGAAACTTCACCTCTAGGTATGACGATGTCTGAACTGGATGGGACATACGTCCAAGCGAATCAAGCCTATCTTAATATCCTCGGCTACACGCACGAAGAGGCAGTAGGTCTAAGCTGTCGGGACGTCACCCCCACAGATTACGATGAGGTCGAAGCTGAACAGTACCGTTCGCTGGAAGAAACGGGGCGTTATGGCCCCTACGTGAAAGAGTACGTGCGGAAGAATGGAAAGCGGATTCCAGTTCTCTTGAACGGAATGATCGTCAAAGGTGCGAACGGAGTCGAACGCATATGGTCGCTTGTGGAAGACATTACCGAACGCAAGCGCGCGGATGAAGAGAACAAAAGATTACAAGAACAATTACGTCATACCCAAAAGATGGAAGCTATAGGACAGCTTGCTGCTGGAGTGGCCCATGAGTTCAACAACATTCTTGTCGGGGTTCGCAACAATGCCGAGTTTCTGCTCCGTACGTCAACTGACCTCCTTCCCGAAGACTTAAAGCGACCTCTGAGAGACATTGAACGCTCCGGAGCGCGTGGGTTCGATCTGACGCAGCAGTTACTATCCTTCACCAGAAAGAAAGTCCCCAATCTTGCGATATTCGACATCAACCGAGTCGTTACTTATCGAGAGACGATGCTCCAGCGACTGATAGGAACCAAGATACAGCTAGTCACCGAAATCTCTCCTGAGCCCGCTCTTGTCATGGCGGATGAGGCCGACCTCGAGCAAGCACTGATGAATCTGGTTATGAACGCTCGTGACGCGATGCAGGACCGAGGTTCACTCACGATTCGGACCCGCAGCGTCTCATTGGAGCAGAACGAAGTTCCATTGGGCTGTGAGGCTGGTCGCTATGTGCGCCTCACTGTCGCTGACGACGGTTGTGGAATGTCGCCGGAAACGGTCGAACGAATCTTTGAACCTTTCTTTACAACCAAGCCTGTTGGGAGCGGAACCGGCTTGGGGCTTTCGAGCGTCTATTCGGATATTACCAAAGCCGGTGGGTTCGTCTCTGTCGAGAGCCGCGAAGGGGTTGGTACGATCGTCGACATTCTTTTGCCTCAATCACAAGATTCGTTCATCGACAAGAAATCTGAAGTCGAGAGCACACCTGCAAGTCTCGTCGGGGGTCAGGAGACAATTCTTGTTTGTGACGATGATGAGGTTGTGCTGGATTCTCTCACGGTACTGCTCAAAAGTGTCGGTTATACGGTGATAGCCGTTTCTAGCGCACGCGAGGCTTTGGACGCTGCGGCCCAGCGCACGGAAGCGATTTCGCTGCTCTTGACCGACGTAACGATGCCCGACATGGATGGCCTGCAGCTTGGCAGAGAGTTTAGGCGACTCTACCCCAAGATCAAAACGATCTATTCCACAGGGTACGCCGCAGATCGTGCCAACATGGGTGGCGCAGGCGAAGACGCCGTAGTGGTCACCAAGGGCGGGCCTGGTATCGAAATGATTCAGCAAATTCGAGAAGTCTTGGACAAAAGTCGTGCGTCCGACAGATAGATCGCGTAAGTAGTTCAGAATTCGGAGTATTTTGTGACTCCGTCACAGGATAGATCGTCAGTGTTAGCGATAAACTCGCCGGTCGTATTGTCGTAGAGCCAGCCTTCGTTTCCGCCCACATGATCGACTAGTGGGTCGCCCTGATTTCGGATTTTCACTTCGTCGGCCTTCTTACCGTTCTTGTCAAAAGGACAATCCGGAAATGCAGAACGCAGGTAGGGAGCAAGCTCTGCCTTGAATTCTGCGTTTGTTTTTGCAGATCCGGGCAGCTCACCTCCACTTTCAACTTCAAAGTAGTCGATTGCATTACGAATTGCTGACAAATTTCGGCGTAGACATTCTTCGGTTGCAGTTACAGACACACAGCGAAACTTAGGCGCGGCAACACCCCCGAGGATCCCCAGGATTAGGATGACAACGACTAGTTCGATTAACGTAAATCCAGACTTACACATGTAGCGAATTACTCTTTGGTTGGCTAAACAATTGCTTGTCTTAGTTATCTACTTTTCCAGGCATATAAAACTACTTTTTCAGCTACGATTTCACCAATAAAAGTATGTCGCAGTTCCAAGTTGTGCGCAAGTTCCAGTTAAATAGAAAGGATATTTCTCGACTAGCGCAACGAATGCACATTTAGCGCAGTTGACTGATGCCCCTTGATCTACTTGGGGGCTCAATTCGATTTTCTAACCGGATGCGATGTCGTGGACCGCTTGCGTCACGCCTAGAGCACAGGTGAGTATTTCTGGTGCGGTTGCCTTAGAAGAATCGTTTCGCTTCCGCTACTGCGCGTTGTGTCGCACGCAGCGAGGCTCTTTCGCGGTCGTCACTGCCCGACGTAACGTCCGCCGGAGAGTGACGTTTCTGAAGAGTGCGGTGCGAATTCAATACCGCCCGTGGAATGTCTGGTCGGGTCGGCTGGCGGTGGCGGAGGGTGCGACGCCGCCGGGGAGATTCGGCGACACAGGGCCTTTGCTTTCCACAAACAACAAGGCGTCGGCCCGAGGTGCTGACTTCGGCAGCGGCAGGGCATCGGTGAGCACGTTCGGCTTGGTTGGCCCTGGCGTTGCCACGACACCCATGCTCAACAGGAGCACCTGGTCAGTGGGCCAACGAAACCGTTCGTGAACTTCGATCATCGTCATTTGCGGCACTTGGATCTCGGTGCGCTGGTTCTGGGCGACAACCGAAGGAACCTCCAATTTCACCGGCAGCATCTTTTCAATCTGCGCCAGACGCACCTTCACGACGGCGTCGGTAGTGGCTGTATCGAGCGCCAACAGCGGGCTGAATTCGAGTGTAAAGCCAGAGTCGAGCTGACCCAGCTCAGGTTGATAACCGGGCCATGTTTGATCGGTGCGGATGATTCCCTTTGTGTAGCTTACCGGTCGCATAGATGATACGACCAACGATTGGCCGTTTTGCACCATCTGGTGCGGCGGATTATGTTCGCGATAGTCGGTGCGTCGTCGCAGCTCGTTCATCAACAGCGCGGCATCCTCTTTGGCAATAATCCAACCTTGCACACCCGATGATTGGACGGGGATCGGTTTCATCAGCGGCAACGCGCGGATCCGCCAGTTGGGATTTCGGATCGTGACAATTCGCATGCCAAAACCATGGTTTTCGGCTTGGGCACTGACGAATCGATCGACAATCTCTGCCACGATAGACTGCATTTGCGGCGTGTGATACACGCGTAACGTTCGCCGGTCGGCACTCAGTAGAGCCACCGGCGAGGAATGCCAGGCTTCGTAGCCAGTCTCGCGCAAGATCCAATCGACGATAGCTTGTTCTGGGTGGCTAGAAGACTGGTCGCGCAGTGTGTAAGGCGTGATGTCATACTCTCGCCACACTTGCCCGTCGTCGTTGGGCAGACTGCTTGAGCCTTTCGTGACCTTCGCTCGGCTGACACGTTTGGACATTGGCTTTACGTCGCCTGGCATAACCTGATTTGCTCCGCCGCCATCGACAGGACCATCGTAGCTGCCAGAAGCTTGGATGACTTTCGACGAGCCACCGCTCGGAGCGCGCCAACCACTCGCCCCAGGCCGAACCGGATCTACCGACTGCCCTCGGGCGACCGGGTAGCAGCAAAACAGAAAGACAATGAGCGTCACGATGCGAATCGGCATCGGAGGTCTCCTCTTGAAGATTAGTTCCGGCTATTAAGGGCGAGGAGTATAGAATTGGCCTCGCCGCGCCACAAGAGCGGCGGGTGCTAGCGTTGGTGGCGGAACCAACTACAAAGATCCGGCTACAAAGACTTAGCCCCACGACCTCAAACAGCAAGATGCTGGCAATCGGCTTGGGGATGGAGGCCGACCCTGTGAGAAGGCTAATTGCTCCAGCGTACAGCCGTCCGACGCCTCCTCAGACAAGATTGGAGTAAAGGCTCACGTTTCGTCCCAAATGTCGTGGAAATACGCTGCGAACTACCCTCCTGACCCGGGAGCAGACAAGTCGTCGATCGCAAGAATGTCATCGGGATAAGAACAGTTGCTATCCGACAGCGCAAAGGAAAAGACGGCCGAACATAGTTGTCCGACCGTCTCGGAACAGAGGCAGATGCAGAGTGCCTTCTCTGCTGCTTTAGTGACCAGTCATTGCTACTAGATTCATGTCCGTAGGATTGATTAGGTGGGGAGTGTATTTTAGCCCAACCAGAAATCGCTGTGATTTCTGATACTCATCACTTCGGAGCTGCTTGCCTTGCTTTGCGTCTTCTCGGAGCTGGTCGCGGAGGCTATCGCAGGCGCGGGCTAATTCTTCGCGGTAGAACTTGTCGCGAGGTAGGTCGTAGCGATACATCTGATCGACTAAGATCGCGATACGATGCCGCTGAGCTGCGTAGCGCGGGCTTGCAATCTGGGCAGGCCAGTGGATTGCACCAGTTTCCCAGTTGAACTCAAAATTAGTCAGCCGATAGGTTTCCGCGAGAATTCGATCCCGCTCGTCATGAAGCTGCTTGCCCTTGTACCGGCGTTCGAGGCTACGTTGACGTTGCAGATCGCGATATGCCTCTTTCATTTCCTTGATCTGAAACCGACTTTGTGTGAATTGTACGTCGTTATCGTAGCTGAGCCTTCTAGCTTGTTCGTTAGCGATGCGTGCTTGGGCGTCGAGTAAGTTCTTTTCTCCCCAAGCCCTTGTTAACACGGCATTTCCTCGCAGGGCACCTTCGTAGGCAGTCGACGAATGATCGTGCCAAGCTTCAGGGGGTGAGTAAGGAAAGGTTGGCGCTTGATAGCCGACGGCCCAGGGGCTGGTTTCTTCTCCAACAGCTGCAGTGGCCATCAGTGCGATGGCAATGACGGCGAAAGTTGCAAATGTGTAACGCATCGTAAAATCTCCTGTTTTGACAGCTTTGAGCAGGTTGTTTTCCGTCTTATTCGATCGGAATCAACCTTATAGACGCCAACCGTCGGTGACCGCTGCGCGCCGAGAGAGGAAAATTACGTTTTTTCCTTTCCCTCCTGGTTTCAAAGCGTATTTCTCTGGAGATTGTTACAGCTCAGCCTGGAATTCCGTCATTTTCTAGTCGCAATCGGGGGCAGATTAAGGCTGGTTCCGGAAAATGCCCGCGACACATCACTCGGAGGATTAGGCTAGGCCGTTAGCTAGCACAGCCGCTATCAGAGCCCCAGCTCATCCAGTCCCAGCTCCTTGATCGCCTCGGCCATCTTCTTGGTGGCGGTTCGCAAGCGACCGGTAACTTGGTTCTTAGTGAGGCCAAACTTCTGAGCGATGTCTGAATGTGACAGCTCGCAGTAATTCGTCAGGTATAAGAGCTCGGCATGCTCTTCGCCCAGATGCTCCAGCAACTGTGTTAGCAGCGTTTCCACTTCGTGGTCGCCGGCGAGCTGATCAGGTGACTTTTCTCGGCTAGGTGCCTCCACATGCAGGGATGCACCAAGAGAGACGTTGCTTCCCCCTCCACGGCGCTGGGCCCGCTCTGAGCGACTGCGCGTGTGATATTTGTTCATCACGATTGTTCGCAACCAAGCGTGGAATTCCGCATCAGTCTTGCCGCGGTACTGTTCGCGCTTGCGATAGGCAGTTACGATCGCGCTGTTGACGATGTCCGAAGCGTCGATCACCGAGCCCTGCCGCACGTAGCGACCTACGATCGCCTTGAGGCGATTGCGAAGCGATTCATTCCAGTTCTGATCATTCATCGCGAGCTATCAGTTTTCCAGGGGAAGCTGCGGTGTAGTTGAGCCACAGGCCCTGCCCACTATTATTGCAGTTGCTTGGGGTAGATCAATCGAGAACATGCTGAAAAGCAGTAAGTTACATCACCCGATCTTCGGCCCATGGATGGCGTCGGCCTGTGTCAAACTCTTTGTATTCCGCTTTGATAGGCGCGTGGATCGAATCTGGTTTAAAGGGCGTGTCGAACGATTTCAGAATGGCGACGATGTCGTGATCGGGATAGCCAATGCCCGTGAGCTCAAAGTAATCGCCATTGACGTCGAACAGTTTCACCCAGTCAGTCGCAACACGCACTTTTCGCAGGGCGCGGAGCTCATCGCGCGTGCGATGAAAAAAGGCCAACGCTGCTTCCAGTCCACCGTCGGAGAAATCATGCGTTGCCAGGGGCTCTGCCATCGGTCGCGATCCTATCTTCTATTTCTGTTCTTGCGTTTCTTCGACCTTTGGTTTTGAGCGGTGTTCGTTTCACTTATTGCTGCAGACGCCTCTCGCTCGAGTCCACTGGCGATAAGTAGGACGCTGACCAGCAGGCAAAGTGCGCCCACGGGAACCAGCAAAATACCCAGCCCCGGGTCACCGCCTATGCTGAAAATTCCTCCGACAAAGAAACCCACCGGCAACAGGAAATTGGCAGCCAGCAGACTGTTCGAAGCGAAAGCCAGTCGACGCTTGTTATCGAGAGCAACAATTGCCAGCGATGTGCCGAACACGATATTCACGATTGCCAAGAGCGTGCCGTGCGCATGGGCCAAGGTCCACATCAATCGGCGCGTTGAGTTGTCGACATTCAAATACCAACCAATTTTGAACCCATGCAAGATTTCCAAGACGATGCCCAGAGTGAGGAAGCATAGCAATGCCCACCAACCGAAGCGAATGTGCCTTCGTATGCAAGTTTGAACAAGCTGCTCTAGCTCACTATCCATGTTTGTGTGTCCTCGAGATATATTAGCCAGAGAAAACTACTCTGCCAGATTCATGGGACTGTTATCGCGCTGCTGTAGCAAGCGTTCGATTTCCGAATGGTTCAACGACCCGTCTACATGAAGGAGAATTTGGGACTGATCAATTTCAGATTCGACGGCTTGTTCATGTTGTTCATTCCAGATGAGCAAAGCACGTTTCAATGCCTTGGCCCGCTGCTCCTGCGGACCAGTAAAATCGTATGAAAAAGAGTGATAGTTCGGTAATTCCTGTAACGAATCGGAGGCAATGAACCTGACTGCTGCGTAAGGATCTACCAACAGCTGGGCCAAAAATGGTGCAATCCACCATTCACCCGACGCTTGCACGGCGGGAGTCCAGCCCATGCTCCAAGCCACCAGGGCCCGTTGGCCCGCATCGCCTTTTAGGAGCCACAGCAGCGATCCGGCAATCGATTGCTCGTCCTTGCTGAGCGTCGCAACGGGTATTCCAAACCACTGGTTGAGATAGTTGGAAGTCCAGGACAAGGTCTTGTCCAAGTGGCATAAATTGCATGCGTTGGGTCGACCCGTCTCGATCGACGCCTGAACGCTCGGCGAGTCGATCTGGTGACTACGGATGGCCTTCAATAGTCCATAAGTTGTATGGGGCATGTGACAATTGTAGCAGAGGCTGCCGCTGGAATTGGGCGGATGGTGCGTGTGCTGCTCGACGCGATCCTCGAAGTCTCTGTGACATTGGATGCAGGCTTGATTCGATTCCATGCCTCGTTTCAGTTGATCGTTTGCCCACTCCTTTAACGAACGAGGATCGTTCACAGGCTTGTGCATCAGGTGGCATGACAGACAAGACATATCACCGTGCTGATAGCAAGGCGACTCGATCAGACCGTTGTACTCGCGCCCTGAAACACGCACCATCCCATCAGACCAAAATCGTTCCCGAATGTAGTTGGGATTTCTGGCAAGCAGCTCTTTCATGAAGGACGAATCTTTGTCAACGCTTGGACGAATGACCGTTTTAGTTCGACTCAGCTCGTCTCCTGGGCGATAAACGAAACCGTCTTGCGAATAACTCAGAATCGCCTCGTCACTGGGAAATTCGAAAATACTGTGACATTGGCCGCATATTTCTGCCGAGCGGCGATGGTCGAGCCGAGCGGGTTGGACGATGGTAGGGTCAGCGGTGTCGGACTGTTGATGCTGATATCTACGCCAGGGGCTCTGATTGACGCTTACGTGTTCTTCGGCCGGACCATGGCATGCCTCGCACGAAATGCCGAATTCGGCGACGTAGGTATCGAGATGCGCGCTCCAGTTGCGGCCGGAGAGGTTGGCCACCCGCGGCCGCCCGTGCGTGGTATGGCACTTGATGCAGTTGGCATTCCACTCTGACCGGAGCGTCGCAGGGGTAGTGCTGGGAGGAGTGAGAAACGCCGCCTCGCGTGGAATCCATTTCTGCTGGTCAATCAGATAGATGACCGGCACCAGTTTTATTCGGCGACCCTGGCCAACATCGTACCAGTAAGCCTGATAGTGATGTGAACCGGTCGTCAATTCGATGGGGTATTCAAGTGATCCGACCCCAGCTTGATTGAAGAGTCGAATGTAGAATGTATCATCTCGACGAAACAGACTATCGGCTATTTCTTGAGGAGGGCTGTCAAAATCGCCAAGCACGCTGGCAGGCGTCGCCACTTGGGTCATCGTGCGGTGATACGAGGCGTGCCAACTGTGATACTGATCAGGATGGCAAGCGCGGCATGTGGTTGACGTGACATAGCCGTCGGCCGCAACCTCGATCGGCCGGCCATTCACTTCTTGTTCCGAGATTCGACTGGAGTTTTCCCGATAGAAACTAAAACTGCTCCAAGCAGTCACAGCCACTATTCCGACAATCAGCAGAGCCCAGTCGAACCGTACATGGCCCAATTTGCCTGCCACCAACAGCCAAGTTCCTATCAGCAGTGCAAGAACGGTGACAATCGGTTCCAAAAGCAATTCTGATCTCCCCAGCTTGTCGCCTCAATGCAGATCGATTTCTCCTCACAAGACGATTGCATTATAGCCAATTCTGGGGGGAAGCGTGAGGCGGCAACACTTAGAGCATCTTGCTCTAGAACGTCGGGTAGCAGCTTAATTCAGTCTACAAAGAATGGCCGCTAGCCTAGTTGTCCCGCGATGATCGAGGCGTTGTGCCCGCCGAAGCCAAAACTGTTGCTCATCACGCGCTCCAGTTTGCGTTCTCGGGGCGTGTTGGGAGTGTAGTTGAGATCGCAGTCGGGGTCGGGAGTCTCGTAATTGATAGTCGCTGGGACAACCTGGTCCTTTAAGGCCAACAGACTCAGAATTAGCTCTACTCCACCGCTGGCACCCAGCAGATGCCCTAGCTGACTCTTCGTGCTGGAAACACTCAAATCGTGGGCGTGGCTTTCAAAGACTCGCTTGATGGCAATGGTTTCGGCTATATCGCCTAGCGGCGTGCTGGTGCCATGCGCGTTAATGTAATCGATTGCGTCGGGAGCAAGGCCGGCATCGAGCAGCGCACCACTCATTGCCCGAGCTGCTCCAGTACCTTCGGCATCGGGTTGGGTAATGTGACCCGCATCGGCACTGGCCCCGTAGCCGATGATTTCGCCATAGATATTCGCCCCTCTTGCCTTGGCAAATTCCATTTCTTCAAAGACCAATACTCCTGCACCCTCGGAGAGGACAAATCCATCTCGGTTCGCGTCGAAGGGTCGACTAGCACCGGTAGGATTGTCGTTGCGTCTCGACAGTGCCTTCATGTTGGCAAATCCGCTAACGCCAATCGGCGTGACAGCTGCTTCGGCGCCGCCTGTGATCATCACGTCGGCATCGTCGTATTGAATCGCCTTGTACGCGTCACCCATGGCATTGGTTGCGCTAGCGCAGGCCGTAGCCACGGCATAGTTCGGTCCACGCAGCCCGTAACGGATTGAAAGATGCCCGCTGGCGGCATTGATCATTAGTTTTGGGATCGTAAAGGGCGAAACCTTACCAGGCCCTTTGTGAATCAATCGACTCTCTTGAACCTCAATCTCGTTGAGCCCACCGACGCCAGAGCCGACGATGACGCCACTACGAAACGGATCGAGCTGAGAAAAGTCGATCCCCGCGTCGTTTACCGCATCGATGCCTGCCACCATGGCAAACTGCGTAAACCGGTCTATTCGCTTCGCCTCACGCGGTTCGACATAACCCTCAGTAGACCAATCGTAGACCTCGCCGGCGAATTTGACTTTGTGATCAGTCAGGTCGAAGGAGCGCACAGCATGAATGCCGCTCTGTCCTGCCAGGACTTTTTGCCAGAGGTCATCTACCTTCTGACTAAGCGACGTGACTACTCCAATCCCTGTTACAGCGACCCGTCGTTTCATCGCGATTTCAGCCAGACGATAATCAAGCGAGAATAGTTGTTGGAAGACACGGGGGGGCGGCGCCGCTTGGCAAACAAGCTATCGGCAGCGCGACATTGCTGACTGGGCTTTCTTCGCCTAGCCTTTGCCGGAGTTCTGTTCGATGAATTCCACCGCCTGACCGACAGTCTGAATCTTCTCTGCCGCATCGTCGGGGATGTTTACGTCGAATTCCTCTTCAAGTTCCATCACAAGTTCGACCGTGTCGAGAGAATCAGCTCCCAAGTCGTTGACGAATGAAGTGTCTGCCGTGATCTTGTCTTTGTCGACACCCAACTGTTCGGACACGATGTCCATCACACGTTCCATAATCGAGGCCACTGGGAGGGTCCTCCTTCTAAGTCCAGGATTTATTGATGTACGACCAAATTGGCAGCATTGATTCTCTTGTCAGAGAGCTACTTAGCCGTAGACGATTTCGTAAGTTTGTAAACGCTTCAAAGTAGAACGGATTCGTAAAGTAGGTCAAGATATACCGTTTTCGTTATGGACTGTCCAGACGAGCTTGATCTGGACCACTTGTCACAACCTCAGTCCGGCTAAGCAGTTAGACCGCCATCGAGGGTTAGGATCTGACCGGTTACATAGGCTGCCGAATCGCTTGCTAGGTAGAGTACGGCGTCGGCAATTTCGTTGGAATCCCCCAGTCGTTTGGCCGGGACCCTCTTTTTTACTTCGTCATGGACGACAGTCCCCATGGCCTCGGTCATTTCCGTGGAGATGAAACCGGGGCAGATCGCGTTGACCGTCACTTTGCGGCCAGCCAATTCGCGGGCCACGGTTTGAGTGAGCCCGATTATGCCTGCCTTTGATGCAGAGTAATTCGACTGCCCTGGATTTCCCATGATTCCCGAGACGCTGGAAATATTAATAATCCGCCCTCTGCGTTTACTCATCATCACAATCGATGCGGCACGTGTGAAGAGGAACACTGAACGTAGATTGGTCGAGATAACTTCATCCCAATCTTCGTCGCTCATTCGCGGAATAAGCGTGTCGCGAGTAATCCCGGCGTTGTTAACCACGATATCGAGCCGGCCCCAATCCTCCACGACCGCATCAATGACTTTCTGGACGGCGGCCGAATCAGTGACGTCGCAGGCGTAGACTACGGCGGTGCTGCCGGCGGAGTTTATCGCGTCGGCCGTCTCGCGAAGTTTTTCTTCGTTGCGAGCGATACAGGCTACTTTGGCGCCCGCCTTGCCCAACCCCAGTGCAATCGCCTTTCCGATGCCGCGTGATGCTCCGGTAACGAGCGCCGTTTGCCCGGTGAGATCGACCTGAATTCTGCGAGATGGTTTGTCACTCATGGTTCGTTCCATTCTTGTTCGAAATTGCTTTGGCCGAATGTCGTTGGCCAGGAACTGATAGGACGCTTATGCCGCCACGTTTTCGCACGGCAATTTGCGATGAATTCGTTTCAAGAGTCCCCGGAGCACTCGACCGGGTCCGATTTCGTAGCACGCCTCGACGCCGAATTCGTCAATCAAAAAACGCATTGAATCTTCCCAGAGCACGGGATGGACGACTTGTTGCTTTAAAAGTGATCCGATCTCTGCGGGATCTTCGTGCGGACGAGCGTCGACGTTGGAGACTACGGGTATTCGCGGTTTACGGATTTCCACTTCAGTCAGTGCAGCTGCTAGTTGGTCGACTGCCGTCTGCATCAGAGGTGTATGAAATGCGCCGGCGACGGCCAGGGGGATCACTTTCATCGCTCCCGCCGCCTCGGCCAGTTGGGCGACTCGCCCGCATGCTTCGGTATTCCCCGAGACGACTATGTTGCCCGGGCAAAGTATGTTGGCTAATTGAAGAATGTCCTCGCCGCGAGCTTGGTCGCAGAGGGTTTCAATTTCTTCTCGCTTCATGCCTAAAATACTGACCATGCCGCTTGGGGCTGCATCGGAGGCACCTTGCATGGCTCGACCACGGGCTTGGACTAATCGTAAGCCTGCTTCGAAATCGATGGCGCCGGCAAATACGAGCGCCGTGTATTCACCCAAGCTGAGTCCAGCGGTCACAGCACAGCTTTCGACAACATCGGGCGATTCTTGCTTCAACTGTTCCAGCGCTGCCAAGCTACATACGAACAGAGCGGGCTGGCTGTGGACGGTGGAGTTGAGTTTTTCAGCAGGGCCTTCGGTGCATAGAGCAAGTAGATCGTAATCCAAGATATTGGCGGCCCGGTCGAAGATGGCTTTGGCCTCTGGTAAGGAAGCTGCCAGCTGCGCGCCCATCCCTACTGTTTGGGCGCCTTGACCAGGGAATAGAAACGCGGTCTTTGTCACGGCTAAGAGAGAGGGGGAAGGGTGGTTCTTGAGCTTCTGGAAAAAGGGCGAATTCCAGGCGAGCTTTAATACTCAACAAGGTCCGACGGGCGTAGCCAGTCCGACTACTTCTAACCCATTATTGATCGGTGTCGACAACAGTTCGGCCCATGTAGTGTCCGCAGTTCGCACAGGCCACATGCGTGGGCGTTGCCTGGCCACATTTGGGACAGGCCTGCAACTGCCGGGCGGAGAGCCGATCGTGCGATCGTCGCTTGCCGGAGCGGGAATTTGAGTGCTTGCGTTTAGGAACGGCCATCGTACTGCCCATAGCTAGGAATGGTTGACAATCCACCAAAGTAGCTGTTTTCCGCTCCCAATGTCAATGGCCCAGGCCTGCCCCGACGGTCGACTTTCGGCCTAGTAGAAGGCGATTCTGACAAGTCACAGGCCTTACAGACGCTACGACGCACAGTCCGCGGACTCGCCTGCGACTGGCCGGACCTACACTTTCAGCAATTTCGCCCAATATGAGCCATCCTTGAGATGAAGCTCCCTGCAAAGACTTCCACAAAAATTCCATCTCTCTCAGGGCCAATGTGCCGTGATACGCAGATTCAATACATATCACGGCGGGGCCAATCGTTTTGCAGTCGGCCAGGGATATACGCTCGTCGAGGTCGTGGTTGTGGTTTTGATCCTTGGCATTCTTGGGAGCGTTGCGGCACCTAAGATCATCAACACAACCCAGGTTGCTTCGCAAAACACTTTTATGTCGCAGCTTACTTCGTACGCCGACGCCTTCGACCTCTACAAGATCAAGTATGGCGCCTACCCGAGCGACTCGTTTGCTGGCATCCTACCCAGTGGCATGGAGGAATTCCTGAATGCCGACGAATTCGCCCTCGAAACTCCTCTCGGAGGGCACTGGGACTACCGTTTCGGAGCGAACATCGTTATTGGAGTTCAGTACAAAAATGGCACCGGCTACCCGGGAGCGACGACCTTGTTGGAAATCGATCAGAAGATGGACGACGGTAATCTAACCACGGGATCGCTGACTTTGACTGAAACCACTCACAAATGGTACTTCTGGAACTTCGGCGACAACTAAGCGTGAATTTCGAGGTTCACGCTATGCCGCTGTAGAGATTCCGGTCCTACTCGAACAGCGGCAAATCGGTCTCCGTTGCACCTTGCGCGAGATTCGTGTGCGGACCTTGCGGTTGCTCTGGCGGCGTGGCACCCAAGTGTTCATACCCCGCTGTGGTGAGCTTTCGCCCCCGCGGCGTTCGCACGACCAGCTCGGCCCGCAACAGAAATGGTTCAACTTCGTCGGTGAGCGTATCGGTGGCCGTATTGAGCGTGTGAGCAACCGCCTCGACGCCGACAGGTCCCCCATGGAACACCCGTAGGATGGTCTCTAAATACTTGCGGTCCTGGCCGTCGAGCCCCAGCTGGTCGACGCCGAGCATTCCGAGCGCTTGTTCGGCCACTCCAAGTGTAATCTTTCCATCGGCCCGACTCGTGGCATAGTCCCGAACCCAGCGAAGCCGATTGTTTGCCACTCGAGGGGTGCCCCGGCTGCAGGCGGCGATTTTCTGTGCTGCGTCGTCATCAATCTCAATCCGCAGTTTGGCAGCGTTTCGGCAGACAATTTCAGTAAGTTCTTCGTGGCTATAAAACTCTAAGTGCTCGCGTACTTGAAATCGATCTCGCAACGGGGCCGAAAGCATCCCACTGCGGGTCGTCGCACCGATAATAGTGAACGGGCGAAGCTTCATATTCACAGTGCGGGCACTGACCCCTTCGCCCAGAGTGATATCGATTCGAAAATCTTCCATCGCGGGGTACATGAACTCTTCGACAGCTTTGGGCAATCGATGAATTTCGTCAATGAACAACACGGAGCCTTCTTCAGCGTTACTCAGATAAGGCAATAGATCTTTAGGTGCCGCCAAAGCAGCGCCGCTGGCAATCTGCAATGGCACGTTTAGTGCCTGGGGAATGCAGGTGGCAAAAGTAGTCTTACCCAACCCAGGAGGACCGTCCAAGAGAATATGTCCCAATGGTTCTTCGCGAATCTGGGCTGCGTCGACCGCTATCTTTAAGCGTTCGTAAACTTCGCGCTGTCCGACCATCTCTTCCATGCGTTGCGGCCGGAGTGCCGAGTCGTGCTCTCTGCTGAGCGACGCAGCGCGTTGCGGTTCGCTTTCTGGAGCGATGTCGTCCGAAGAAAGAATCGGCTCGCGAGACATGGGGGAGGCCAGAAGTCAGAGTTCAGGGAAACCAATAGCCGCAACCTAACAGATCGCCGGGCTGAACGCATGTACGCCAGCGCCGTCACTATATCAGAAGACGCGAATTTGCGGAAACAGGTAATCCGGCCCACCTGCGAACTCGACTAAGAAACGCAGGGCCCACCTGTTACACTGCTGGCATGAACTGGCGTCGCATTTTGCAATCGAAGTCTTACCAGCCGCGATTTCTGTGGCGAATGGTCCTAAGCATTGTTTTTTTGGGAATCGTTGTTGGCTATGTGGCGCAAACTGTATTTCGTCCCGAGGTCAGCGACCAAATAGAAATCAATCTTCAGCAACAAGGCGACAACTTGCAGGAACTTGCCAAGCAGGGAGAGTGGTTGCAACTCTGGTGGGCAATTCCTAAATCGCAGCTCTGGCGATTCGAGAGCACTGGTTCGTTTGTTTTAGCACTACTCACAGGAAGTTGCTGGCTAGTATTTACACTGCAGGCGTTGCAAGTAGGAAGCCTGCGAGATCCGAGAATTTGGTTGGCTTTGGCCGGAGTCGCCCTGGGCGTGCTGAGCATCTGGCCGAATTCATTTTTCAGCCTTTGGCAGGAGGAGCTCTGGGGACTACGTCAGAGCCGTTCACTAATACCCGGGCTAAGATTTTTCGTAATTGGAGTCGGCCTACGTGAAGAATTTTCGAAGCTCCTCTGTCTATTGCCACTGATGCCCTTATTGTTGCGAATGCGAAGCGAATTAACTGCGCTGTTGATTTCAGGTTGTGTGGGCATTGGGTTCGCACTGGCAGAAAACGCTGGCTATTTTGCTCGTAGCGGCGGCAGCGATGCGATGGGGCGCTATCTTACCGCCAACCCAGCCCACTTAACGCTCACCGCGTTGACAGGATTAGCCGTTTACCGGGGCATTCGCAGTCCGCGTGATTGGGCGATGCAGGCAGTAGCCATCTTCGGAGTGATGGTATTTGCGCACGGGCTGTACGATGCATTCATTGTCTTACCTGCCCTAGCTGAATACTCTCTTTTAGGATCGATCGTTTTTATCTTGGTCGTTTATCAGTTTTTTCGTGAACTGCGTGAGGCGCGAATCAGGCGACCCGAAATCGTGAGCCTCACCGCTAACTTTCTCTGCGGTGTGTCGTTGGTTACCGCAGCGACCTTTGTCTACCTCAGCGCTACGGTTGGCTGCGCGACTGCCTTTGATGTCCTGGCCCAAGGCGTGCTGGGGTTGGCTGTGATGGTCTATCTCTTTCTGCGCGAGATGCCTGAAACATTGGTCTCGGTTTGAATTCTCTAGGGCTTGAGTCGCGGTAGTCAGCAAATTTGGACTGTTTCTGGGCTGTAACAGGCTATCAATGCTTGACTCCGCGCTGACAGCGAGCTTAAACTCGTGTGTGGAACTCCGATAACGAGTTCGCTTTTTGAGGGGGGTTGTGGGGTTCCCTACAATCTTGGGATTAGTGGGAGTGCCGTTCTGGTAGGTGTTGCTCAATCGGAGGTGTTGCGATGCGAGTTTTAATTTGCGGAGTGATCGGAGCGGCAGCTGCTGCGGCGGCCTGGCTTGGCCTGGAGCACGTTCTTCAGAAAGATGTCGGTTGGCTTGCCGTCTTGGTTGGTTTAGTCACTGGATTCAGTGTGCACAAAGGTGCCGGTGCCGCGACTGGTGGAGGGTATGCACGAGGCGGGCTGGCTGCGTTGCTCGCGTTAGCGGCGATAGTAGGCGGTCGGCAGGTGTATGCCAAGGTTATGGAATCGGTGAATGATACCGCTGCGCCGGTGGCCGTTGTCAGTACCGGCGAAGAGGCAGTCGTCGACGACTCGGGAGAAGTTTCTTCAGAAGGTGCCGTAACCGTGGTGGAAGAGGCTCCAATGGAGGGACTCTCACGCGATGGAGGTGGCGGGGCTCAAAAGGTGCCGATGAAGAAGCGGGACTTCCAGATGGAAATGGTCTGGATGTGCGCTGCCGCGCTTGTGGCTTACATTGTTGGCAAAGGCCCGGATGCTGTTCCTGTCGCTGATGAAGAGTCAGAGGGCGAGTCGGGAGAAGCCCCTGCGGAATCTCAAGAAGAGTCGAGCGAGTAGTCTCAGCTCTACGATTCAAGCTAGCGAACCAGCTGACAGATGTTCTTTCGTATTTACGGGGCTTGTTCTGCGCCTCGGATGCGTGCGATTGTTGTGTGCGTTCTCTGCAGAGATACGTGTGCGTTTCCGTGCCGTAGAGCGCTCTCTACAGGTTCTCTAGAAATTCCGCGATCGTTCTGAGCACATCGGCTGAAGCTCGATCGTTGTGTGTGCCGCCTGGCACTTCTATGAACTGCTTATTGCGGCTTGGTGAAGCCTTGAGCAAGGGTTTGGCTAGCCTTAACGGAATCACTCGATCTGCTGTGCCGTGAATCTGCAGGAGCGGTCCATCGTAGTGCTTTATTCGCTTTTCAGATTCGTATCGATTGCGCATCAATAGCCGCACCGGTAGCCAGAAGTATCGGTCCGCGGCGACGTCGGTCATATTCGCGAAAGAGCCGTGGATGATCAGAGCCTTGGCTCCTAACTGCTCGGCAAGTGCAACCATCACGCCGCCTCCCAGCGAGCGTCCATACAGCACGACCTGGTCGGCGGAGAGCTGCATTCGTTTTGCGAGCCAACTCTGCGCCGCTACACCGTCTTGGATGATTCCATCCTCATGTGGCGTCCCCTCGCTCAGCCCGTAGCCACGATAGTCGAAAATCAGCACCGAAGCTCGTAGTCCGTCCCTTAGTCGTGCCATGAGTCGCGAGTTTCTCTCAGCGTCTTCTCCATTACCATGGCCGTATAGGATTGCGAAGCGCGGATTTTCGTGAGCAAAAAACCATCCGTGCAGCTTGGTTCCGTCTGCAGCCTGCAGCCAGACTTCCTCACCTCCCAACTGACCGGATTGTTGATCATTGGGAAGCGGTGTTGGCGGATGATAAACTAGTTCCCGCTCGAAGACGATCATGACTACACAAATAGCCAGATAGCTGATCAATAGCGTGCGACTAATTCGCCAAAGCGTGCTCTTCAGAGTGGAAGCAGGCGGAGACGGATGCTCGGCGTCGGGTGAGGGAGAGTTGATAGACATTGCGCTACTCGATTACGACTGCCGTTGTTCGTAAACAGCGTGCAGCAGTGTTTCGACATCCTTGAATTTCTTCTTCTGCGACATGGCTTCGTCGAGGAGGCGATGCGCGTCGGATTCGCCGTGGCCCAGCGCGCGTAGTACCTCGAACGCTTCGCTCACAACGTCGCGTTCAACATCTGCCACCCGTGGCGAGTCACGGGCCACTAACAGGGCAAACTTCGGTACCTTTCGACGCAACTTCGCGATGATTCGTTCCGCAGTTGCTGGGCCGATGCCGGGCAGACCGCTCAGGCCCTTGGCGTCCTGATCTTCAATCGACTGGGCCACCTCCTGCACGGGCCGAATCATCGCCCTCAGAGCCTTCTTCACCCCGACGCCGTCGACTTGGCAGAACAGCTCGAAGAATTCTCGCTCGATACCGCTCAAGAATCCAATCATCCGCGGCGAAAGCCGACCTTGCATCGGGTTGCCTTCGAGATACTCGATCGTGTGCAGACTGATCTCCTGGCCAATTTTCTCCTGCAAGTGACGACGCGTGAACTCAGGAATTAGCACTTCGTATTCGTATGCACCTACCGAAAGCGTTAAAGAATCTCCCGCAATGGCGATCGGTATACCGGTTATTTTTGTGATCATGAAAGAGGGCAGGGGTCGGAGGTCAGAATTTGGGTAGTGGCGAGGCGAGCGATTCTAGCCCTAGGCCAGCGTCTACGGTAGCTATCAACTGCGAACTTCTACGCGTCGATTAACGCAGTAGTGGCAAAAAGCGATTGCCAAGGCATCGGCCACGTCTGCCGGCTCGGGTAGGGTCGCGAGGCCCAGCTCGCGCTGAATTGCCAGCTGCATCTGAGACTTTGGAGCCCGGCCGTTGCCTGTGAGAGTTTTCTTCACTTGCGTGGCGGCGTAGTCTGCTACTTCGATACCCGCTTGCGCCGCTGCCAAACAAATGACACCCCGGGCGTGGCCCATCAGTATTGCAGTCGTAGGCCGATCGTAATGGGAGTACAACTTTTCCAAGGCCATCACTTCGGGCTCGAGCGAAGTAATCACGTCAGCCACTCCCTCGTGAATCTCCTTAATCCGTTCTGTAAGCGAACCCCGAGTCTTCCCGCGTACCACGCCCGCCTCTAGGAGTCGTGGCTGTCGGTCGACGATCTCTAACACTCCGTAGCCGGTCGTGTTCAGTCCGGGATCAATGCCGAGGATTTTCATCCGTGATTTGCCGCCACTATAACTTCTCTAACATTGGCTAAGGTTGAAGGCCGTTCTGTGAGCGATTAGCAATTGATTGTCCTGAAATAACTTCCTTAACTGGTATTGGCTTTTCTAATCCAGTCCTTGTCACGACAATATGCATGCGAATACTCGACGATAGATTCCATGTTCCGTAGGTTATTTTCAAAGTTATCAGACACGTTTTCTTTCCAGCTTGGTTAGTGACTACCTGTTCAGTTCGCGTGAAAACTTCGAACCGATCGTACTTTTGAGCCATTCCTTCTAAGAAGCGGTCATTCGAATCTACGAACAAATAGTCTGCGGTTCCAAAATACTCGCGTTCAACTGACGCCATAAAACTCTGTGCGATAATCGTTGGTAGTATCAACCAGAAGTACGTGCCCATGGCCATCAGAGTGGTTATCGCGAACAAACACCGCGTGGAATACCTCAGTCGCCGCCTTCGGAACTCCATTTTGTCTACCCCTTGCTCCATTCGGTACCACCGGAGCGATCTTCGAGCGTGACGCCAATCGCCTTGAGTCGATCTCGGATCGTGTCGGAGGTCGCGAAGTCTTTATTCTCTCGGGCGGTTTGTCGTAGCTCGATCAAAAGCTGCATGATGCCGTCGAGCGCGCCATCGTCGCCGCCGGTCCACTCAGTACCACCGGCGCGGTCTTCCAGGGCAATCCCCAACGGACCAATGCCGTCGCGGATAGCGTCGGCGGTGGCGAAGTTCTTGCTGGCTCGGGCTTCTGTGCGCAGATCGATCACCAGTTGCATCGTCTGGCCCAATAGCTCGTTGCCGTCGTCCCCCGTCTCAGCAGGTTTGCTGAATAGGCCAAGAATCGCTGCGAGTTCTTTGAATGTAGTTAACAACTGCTCAAGTTTAGCTAGCGCTGCTTTCTCCTTTTTACCCTCTCCTTCAAGGTCGGCCTCGTCGCAATACTTGTTGATGATCTTAGCTAGCTCGAATAGCTCACCAATGGCACCACCCGTATTAAAGTCATCGTCCATTGCCGACAAGAATTTTTCGCGACAAGCCTTGGCATCCTCAACAGGCTTATCGCCCGCTTGCCGGTTAAGGGCCGCCTTAAGATCAAAAAAGCTTTGCCCTGTAATTCGCTCATATCGCTTGAATAGACGATAGAAACCCTCGAGCCCAACGCCAGCTTCCTCGATCGCCGGTTCGCTGAACAAGACTGTGCTGCGGTAGTGGGTCCGCAACAGGAAGAAGCGAATCCGCTCGCCGCCTTGTCTGGCGATCAGTTCCGCCAACCCGCCGGCACCTTCGGAACGGCTCATTTTCCCGCTCGCGGCCTCCTCGGCCGGATCGTCATTGCGTTCGCTGCGGCCGCCGATTTTGCCAGCGGCAGAGTCGCGGCGGAGCAAGCCATTATGGGCCCAATAGGTGACCATCGGCTTGCCATGGCAGCACTCGCTTTGGGCGATTTCGTTTTCATGGTGGGGAAACACCAGGTCGAGTCCTCCGCCGTGGATGTCGAATGTCTCGCCTAGCAGCTTGCGACTCATTGCCGAGCATTCGATATGCCAGCCTGGTCGACCCTTGCCCCAAGGGCTGTCCCACGCGGGCTCCTCAGGTTTGGCAGATTTCCAAAGCGCGAAGTCAGCTAGCCCACGCTTGCGCGCTGCTGTGCCGCCCCCCTCGCCTTGCATCGAGTCGACACTACGGTTCGAGAGCTTGCCGTAAGCCGTGTCTTTTGCCACATCAAAATACACGTCACCTTCTGAGGCATAGGCGTAGCCATCATCGACAAGCAACTCGATAAATCGAACAATATCGTCCATGCAGTCGGTCGCACGCGGAAAGTGATCGATCTGATCGACGCCTAGTGCCGCCAGATTACTGTCGTAGTCGGCAATGTTTTCTTCGGCGACTTCGAGCATCGAGATCCCGCGCTCGTTGGCCTTGTTAATCAGTTTGTCGTCCACGTCAGTAATGTTTACCACCCAATTGACCTCGTAACCGCAATAAACCAGATACCGTTTGATACAATCAAAGATCACCGGACCGACCATGTGGCCGATATGCGCCTTGTCGTAGACCGTGGGTCCGCACAGATAGATCCCTACCTTACCCGCTTGCACCGTGCGAAACGGCTCTTTCTTCTTCGAGAGCGTGTTGTAGACGTGCAACGTCGGGTGCGGTTCTGAGAGCGTGGTCATGTCAGGCTTGTTCTGAGTGGATGTAGTCATGATCAGAGGTCAGGGGTCAGGGTTCTATAGCCGCGACTCAACAAGTCGCCGGGGGATCAGTTTCTCTTTTCCAACAGTGCCACACAACGGGCTTGAATTACTAGTTGCTCTCCAACCGGCCCCACACCTTCGCCAGTTTTGGACTTGAGATTCACTTGATCGAGGTTTACCGAGAGTATCTCCGACAATCGTTTTCGAATGGCTTGCTTGTAGGGCCCCAGTTTCGGCTGTTGGGCGTTGACGACACAGTCGAGGTTCACGATCTCCAGACCGGCTGCCACGACCTGCTCGTAGGCCAGTTGAAGCATCTCCGCCGAGTCGCGATCTTTGTTCTCCGGATCGGTATTAGGAAACAGCTCGCCGATGTCGGCCAGCCCCGCAGCGCCTAGCAGCGCGTCGGTGACCGCGTGCAACAACACGTCGGCATCGCTATGGCCAAGCGTATGGTAGTCGTGAGGTACATCGATACCGCCCAGCCGCAACGGTCCGCCCTTCGCGAGGCGATGGGAATCTTCGCCTAGGCCGATTCTCAGGGCAGATTCGTCCAACTTAATTTGTTTCTCCTGCACGAAGATGGTCTGGCAATATCACACGCAGTCGGCTCAAACTGCCCAGTTTGAACCCGGCGCGGATTATACTGCCGTAGCCGGTGCATCACAACGCGAGTCTTCCGACAGCAATAGTAGCCTGGGAAATCTTGCTCGCCACCCATGCCACCGATTCTGCTGCTCATAACACGGCTCCAGCCCGAAGCAGCGGCGACACGCTTCGGTGTTCTCAGTTGAATGCACGACGAATCAACTCGCCTTTTCTGGCTTCAGTCGAAACCCCCGACGCCCGCAACGATGAATCCTCCGCTGAGGCTGATGTTGCGGCCGGCAGATCGACGAAATCGCCCTTTCATCTGTCGGCGTTCCTCACCGCCGCGCGGAATCGTAGTTAGCCGCGCGTCAGAGTGCCTACGTCGACGGCGTTCAGATTTTCGTCGGCCGCCTCGCAGATCGATCGGTACAATTGAGCATCAAAGCTGTAGCATCAAATTCGCATAGAAGCGGACAATGCAATACGAGAGTGATGTGACGTGCTCCGTCATGCGTAAGGACCTTGGCACTGATTAGTTGGAGATCTGCGATGTTGGAGATTGAATGCCTGTGGGAGTGCAACGATGGCTTGGGTGAGACTCCCATTTGGGTTGAGGAAGAGTCTTGTATCTATTGGGCAGATCACGTCGGTCCGAGAATCGACCAGGCCGATCCGCGTCAGCCATCGATTCGGCGTTTGAATATTACCACTGGGGAGCGCGAGTCCTGGCAAATGCCGGAGCAGGTGGGATCGTTTGGGTTTCGCACTGGGGGAGGACTCATCGGCGGTGCCAACAACGGCTTCTGTACCATCGATCTTGAAACTGGCGCGTTCGAGACAATCGTCGATCCTGAACCGAATAAGCCCCACCAACGTCTGAACGACGGCAAGATTGACCGTCGCGGACGTTTCTGGTGCGGCAGCATGAATACAGACTTTAGTGACATGACTTCACAAATCTATTGCCTGGAACCTGATTTCACTTGCCGCACGGTCGCAAAGGATTTCTACTTCGTCGTCAGCAATGGGATCGCTTTCGACCCGGAAGACACGCGGATGTATTTTGGCGATACTTTCGGCGGCATGATTTACGTGTTCGACTTGGATATTGACGAGGGTCGCATCTACAATCGCCGACCATTCTTCTCCGTAGCAGACCGCAAACCAGCAATTGTCGACGGTGCCACGGTCGATGCCGAGGGCTACCTTTGGTTCGCCCTGAATCTCGGCGGCAAGATACTACGAATCGATCCTCACGGCCGCCTTGACCGTGAGATTGACATGCCGGTCCGGAGCCCCACCTGCGTCGCGTTCGGTGGCGAAAATTACGCGACGCTGTTCGTCACGTCGCAGCAGTCATTCTTGACCGATGAGGAGCTCGCCCGTCACCCGAAGCCAGGTAGTTTATTTGCCATCCATGGCCTCGGCGTCCAAGGTGTTCCCGAACCGCAATTTGGCTTGTGATGAGTCGAGCATCCGCAATGTTCACTCTTGAGAGGCACCTTCTACTGTGCCTTTGCCCTGCGCTCAGAGATGCCGACGTGAAAGCCTCAAGATACTCACTGCCAATAAGAGAAGAACTATTCCACTTGGTTCAGGCACCGCGGCGGCAGCAGTTTGTGCGGCCACGCTGTAATTTGCCTCCCAGTCGCTTAAGGAACCGACGTCCGGATTCCTTTGCCAGTGAAGAAAATCGTATCCGTCTACGTCATTGTCAGCGTCGAAGTCGCCAGGGTCAGTTATACTCATGAGGATGGTGTCGAGTTGATTGGACGTGAGGCCTCCATTTTGATGGAAGAGAATCGCGTCGATTTCTGTATCGCCCTCTCGACGCCCCAGCCGAAACTCGAGCGGCATGCCCACATTCGATGAGGAAATCGTAAACTCGCCACCATTCTCCCAGCGAAAGTCACCATTGCTGGAGACATTCTCTGTTACGTCTGGATCGAGTCCGAAGTCGTCGGGCGTAAAAAAACTGTCGGAGGAACTGTCAAATCCTCGGGAGAGATAGTAGGCCGTGTAGTCACCCTCTTCGCCGAAGGCGATATCGTAAAGAGCCAGTGTTTCGTGTGGGCCGGGGAGATTTGTGCGGCTCCCGTTAGGAGCCTTGATGACAGCGCCGCCCGAAGCATCGACAACATTGGCGACTGTCCATATATCGCCGTCAGAATCTGGATCGGTAATTGCTGTGAAATCCTCCGCCTCAATAATCAGGAACTCACCTGGGGGAAGCTGTGGCGGTAACGGCCACTCGTCTGGCGGCTGGTAGTTGAACCACGATGCGCCGACATCATCCGCGGTAAGGGGCTTACGAACGATCTGAGCGACCGACACCTCATCGGCGCCGATATCGAAGAGCCCGATCCGCGCCTGACCATCCATGTCATCGGAAAAAAGTGTTGAAGTAGCTGCCCCATTGATCGCTGGGCTCGTGCCCGAAGGACGCCACAGCCCATCGGGATCCAGCACCAGTTGAGGATCAACTTCCAAGATGCCCGGACGCGAGCTGATGCCTAGTGCCGCGCCGTACGCGATATTGTCCGCGTAAGTGTAACCTGTCCCCTCGGTACCCTCGAACAACGGCGCAGCAGTACTTGAGATAAGATTACCTGCGATATTCAGATTTTCGGGTAACAGGGAACGGCCTCCTGATCCGATACCCCAGTCGAACGTGATGGCTGCCCCAGCTACATTGACAATCGTGTTGTGAGCAACCACGGCATTCTTCACCTGGAAGTAACCGTTGAGTTGTGAGTTTGGGATGCCTGCCGCGAACGATATAGCGCCATCGGCAGCGTCTCCTACGTTTGCAATGTAGTTATTGATGATCGTGTGATCTTCGCCCACTACACGGATGCCGCCGGAGTCTTCTGTATCGTCTCCCAGAAAAAAGTTACCCTCAACCGTATTGCTGTTTCCGTGTCTTAGGGTCAATGTGCCCTTGGACTCCCTGAAGGTATTGTAGCGGAATATGTTGAAATTGGATTTGCTGGAAATAATTTCAATCTCACCATCGACACGCTCGAACAGGTTATTCTCAACCAAAATATGGGCATCGACGCCGCTCGTGTCGCTGTCACCCAGACGAATCGCCTCGAATCCGTTGTCCCAGCCCTGGGGTCGGTCGCCAAAGTGATTCGAATCGATCTGGTGAAACGCCGAAATCGGGTTGGCGGATTCGTCCAGCCAAGTGACGATTTGGGGGCCAATGTTTTGCTGGTCCAAAAATCGGTTATGGTCGACGCGGTTATTTTGACCATAGAGCGAAACATAATGATATTTGTCGTTGAGGTCTGGACCGCTGTATGACTCGATCACAGAATTCGTAAACCGAGAGTTAGTAGCTTCTCCCAAAGGACCTCGGAACTGGACCACGTGATCGGAATTCTCAATGGTGCCGTCCTTGAAGTGTATGCCGTCGACGACTAGATAGTCGCCGGAAATACGCAGCTGCGAAACCCCAGTCAACTGAACCCCACCCGGCGTTTGTGGCCTGAGAGTGATCGGGTTACCGGAGGTGCCGATACCGGCGAAGTCAATTTCTTGATTGGTCCAGACGCCGTCGGACATGATCAAAGTGTCGCCGGGTTGTGCCGTCTCCATCGCCGTCTCGATATCGTCCGCGCTCGAGACGTTGAAAGTAGCGGCTTGAGAGGGGCTCCCGGTCGTAAGTAACACGATTGCCAAGATAAGTTCAGCACTTGGAATGGAGAGTCTCGGTTTCATCAGGGGGCCCGGTGCAAAAGGGAATAGATAGAACAAATAAGGCAGATTCCTCTATTTAATTGAGCCAGAGAATTGTCTGTCGCACAATCCGAATTCATGGATACTTATACCGTTTACTCGAATTGATTCTGATTTCGGTGATTGAACTTCCACTTTTCTTGCAGATTGGCTTGCGCATTGCTTCTCACAATAAGCTGCGGCTATTGATGAGCCCTAACGTGGATCGCAGTCTTGGTGCGGCACTCACGCTCGCGAGTCAGGACTACGGCTGAGACTTCGTGCTTCGAATTCAAAACGCCTTCTATGACACAGTCGCAGGCGTGGCCGCCATGTCGATCCAGACGTGGCAATCTTCCACGGGCGTTGAGGGCAGCCGGACGTTGAGTCGAGCGCCATGGGCCAGGGCTTGAACGATCTTCAGCCGGGCTTCGCTGCCGGGAAGCGCCTCGGCCTCGATTTCTGGCAGATAGGGAAGCGGTGGGCAGAATCCAACGTGCAGCACGGCCGTCCGTTGGCCACTTTGGAAATCAGCACGCAGGGTGCCATAAATCAGCTCGCTGCCGTCTTCGTTACGCACTCGGTAGAGGTGCTGGACGATTTCTTCATCTAGCGGCTGCGGCGACTCAGCGGGCGCAGGAAATCTCACCGTCGATTCGTCGAGAGCCTCTTCCGGCTCATCAGCCAGTCGCACAAGTGGGTGGCCGGCATCGAAAAACGATTGCCGCCAAAGCTGATCGGCCACCAGCATCGGCAACCAGATTAACCAGTCGCTGTTGAGATAAGCCGGATAGCAGCAGCCCACGGCCACTAGCGTTAAACCTAGCGTCGACCCCCAACCTACAAACTGTTCCCCCCACGAGCGCTGGAGCGGGCCGTACATTTTCAGGGGAAACGCCCGCCGCCAGGCAAGGCGGGCGAATGCCACCAGCGCGGTCATCACTACGGCGGTTAACAGCATCGCATCTCGTGGCAAGTTAGCGTCTAAAGCACCGACCAGTCGACGCGCGACAATCAGTATCCCAATCGCATCGAGCAGTCCGACCAACGATAGAACGGTCACTGCCGTCGCTATCCGCGAGCGATGTTGCCAAGGGTCCTGGAGAACGAAGTCATCCGGACCAATGCGAGCCTCCTGTTGGATATCTGTGGAAGCTAGCTGAGATACTGCCGACATTTGGTCACCGCGGTTTCAACGACATCAAGGGCTTTCCGATTGCACGCCCCCAACATACCGCGCTGGCGACGATCTGCCCTACCGCATTCTGGCCATCAGCTAGCAAAGCCCGGAAGTTGCCAGCCCGGGGCCTTGATGGTTTACTTTGAATTCTGCAATCCGAGATGGATTTAAGTCGCCGCTGCCGATTGCTCAATCGCCGCGGTGAGCTTGGCAGCCAGATCGGTCTTTTCCCAAGTGAACTCGGGCTCGCTGCGACCGAAATGCCCGCCCTCAGCAGTCTTGCGAAAGATTGGACGGCGCAGTTCGAGATGCTCGATGATCCCTGAGGGGTTGAGCGGAAAGACCTCGCGGACTGCGTCGCAGATTAAAGCGTCGTCGACTTTGCCCGTGCCCTCAGTATCGATGCGTATGCTCACTGGCTCAGAGACACCGATGGCGTAGGCCAGTTGTACCTCGCAGCGATCTGCTAATTCGGCCGCGACTATGTTCTTAGCTACGTATCGAGCCATGTAGGCCGCGCTACGGTCGACCTTTGTAGGATCTTTTCCGCTGAATGCCCCGCCGCCATGACGGCCCCAGCCACCATAGGTGTCGACGATAATCTTTCTTCCCGTCAGGCCGCAGTCGCCGTGTGGGCCGCCTACTACGAAACGCCCCGTGGGATTGATGTGATAAGTGACGTTTTCGGTATCTAGGCCCTCCGGCAGTTCTGGCTTGATGATGTTCTCAATGATGAACTCACGAATTTCATCATTGGAAACCTCCGGGGCGTGTTGGGTCGAGATCACCACGGTGTCGATTCTCACCGGCGTGTTTCCGTCAAACTCGACGGTCACCTGGCTCTTACTATCGGGCCGCAGCCAATCGACCTCGCCATCCTGCCGGGCTTTCGTCAGCCTGTTGAGGATCCGATGCGACAGCGCGATTGGCAGCGGCATCAGTTCAGGCGTGTCGTTGCAGGCGTAGCCAAACATCAGGCCCTGGTCGCCAGCACCGACGTCCTTGCCTTTAGAAGCATCGTCGTTGACACCCATTGCAATGTCGGGGCTCTGTTCGTCGATCGCGACCATCACAGCACAGTGATCAGCGCTGATGCCCATTGAGGCTTCGGTATAGCCAACTTCACGAATCACGTCGCGGACGATCTGCTGCATGTCGACCGTTGCCTTGGTTGTGATTTCACCAGCAATTACAACTACGCCCGTCGTGACCATCGTTTCGCAGGCCACGCGGCTGAAAGGATCCTGGGCGAACATAGCGTCCAGCACGCCGTCAGAAATCTGATCGGCCAACTTGTCGGGGTGGCCCATGCTGACGGCTTCGCTGGTGAAGAGATATTTTCCACTTGCCACGTAAGTTTCTCCTGAATGTGCTGGCCGCGGTCAGCGACCACGGTTGATGAAGGTTTCTGTATATTTGGCGACACGCAGGAGCCGATCTCGGCCGCTGCCTAAAACTCCAAGAGGCGGAAGAGCACAGTATAGGCGACACGACTTAGTTTGTTCAACTCTTCCGGGCCCCTAGGCATGTCGTACTCGGTAGAGATAATGGTGGTTTTCCGGAAAAAAACTCCTAGACCTTGAGTCTCCCCATGGCCCGATGGCCCCGACACGTGTGGACTTCAATCTTCACCTATGGAGTAATCTTCGTCGGTTTTCCCGTGCTCTGCCTATTGGCATATGCGTGGGTACGAGGATGGATGTTTTGATGACGGATTCACCAGACAAGCAGCTGTTATTCGACAAGCTAAAGCCTTTTGGCCAACAGCACTTATTGCGGTATTGGGATGAACTTTTCTCAGCACAACGCCGCGAACTTGCAGCCCAGATCGAGTCCATCGATCTGGCACTGATCGATTCGCTCTATCGCGGCGAGGTCGATCAGCCAAATTGGCATGAGCTATCTTGTCGCGCCGAACCGCCCGCCGCCGTGCGACTCGCCGATATCGTGGCCGGCGCCCCGGGCAGCTTGGGGATAACTCCCGACGCCGCTCATGAATGTGGTACCAAGGCCCTGGCGGCTGGAGAAGTTGGAGTGTTGCTCACCGCCGGAGGGCAAGGCAGTCGGCTCGGCTTCGAATTGCCCAAGAGCCTTTATCCTATCGGTCCGCTCTCCGGAGCATCGCTCCTGCAGATCCATATCGAAAAAGTGAGGGCTCTCTCAGATCGCTATGGTGTAGCGATCCCATTATATCTAATGACCAGCCCAGCCACCCACGACGATACAATCCGATTTCTCGCAGAGAACAATCGCTTTGGCCTGTCGGAGAGTGATCTACTCGTGTTCTGCCAAGGCTCGATGCCGGCAGTAGATTTGCAGTCGGGCAAGCTTTTGTTGTCTGCCAGACACCAGATGTTCCTTAGCCCCGACGGTCATGGCGGTACCGTTGCCGCGTTGGCAGCGAGCGGTGCGCTCGAGGCAATTAAAAAACGAGGCATACGGCAGCTCTTCTATTTGCAGGTCGACAATCCGCTCGTGCCGATCGGCGATCCTCAGTTCGTAGGTTACCATTTGCTCGCTGAATCGGAGCTGACATCGCTGGCTGTCGCTAAACAGTTGCCGCAGGACAAGGTCGGTAACTTTGCCCAGATCGATGGAAACCTGAATGTGATCGAGTACAGCGACTTCCCCGATGAAGTCGCCGAACAGCGCGACCAGCATGGTCAATTGAAGTTTTGGGCAGGTAGCATTGCGGTACACGTTTTCGACGTCGGTCTATTCGAGCGAGCACAGGCCGTGAAAACCACTTTGCCGTTTCACGTCGCCCGCAAAAAGGTAGTTCATCTCGGTCAAGACGGCGAGCCAGTCTCCCCCGACGAACCGAATGCTCTGAAGTTCGAAAGATTTATTTTCGATCTCTTGCCGGCGGCCCGTAATCCGATCGTTGTAGAGTTCGCCGAGGTCGACTGTTTTGCACCGCTTAAGAACGCTCCAGGTGCCGAGAAGGATACCGCCCAGTACGTGCAACAAATGATGTGTGCCCAGTACCGACGCTGGCTCGAGGCGGCTGGAGCCAAAGTAGCCGAGGGCGCTCAAGTTGAGATCAGTCCTCTGTTTGCCCTCGACGCCGCGGGTGTCGCCGAGCGTATTGATCCCGGACGATTGTTTGAAACTTCGCAATATATCACTGACAGCTAGCGACAAGCAACTAAAAATGCATTTCGAAGTCGAGCAGAAATTTCGCGTAGCAAATCACGATGGAGTACTCACGGCACTCGCGGCCAAGAGTGTTGAGGTTGGCAAGCCCGTTGAGCAGGTCGACTGCTACTACCGCCACCCGCAGCGCAACTTTGCCGAAACCGACGAAGCGTTTCGCCTTCGCTCGGTTGGCCCGCAGAATTTTCTGACCTACAAAGGCCCTAAGCTCGACCAGGAAACGAAAACGCGTTGTGAAGAAGAGGTCCGACTTGCCGATGGATCCGATGTCCGCGATACCTGCTATGCTCTGATACGTCACCTCAGTTTCGAACCTGTGGCAACCGTCACTAAACATCGTCGGATCGCCACTACCGAGTGCGGCGGATTTACTGCGGAAATCGCCCTGGACGACGTCGCTGGCGTCGGCCAATTCGTTGAGATCGAAATCAGCATTGATTCCGAAACTGCCGACGACTCGGCCTTGAACCTCGCCAGACAGGCTCTAACCGACCTGGCCCAAGAGCTGGACCTCGCCGAAAGCGAACGCCGTAGCTATCTCGAACTTCAGCTCTACGCTGCGAAGAGCTAGCCAGCGTCACACACAGCTAGTCTTCAAATAGCTACATCATTCCTTAGGTCGACATTGGCGATAGGACTTTAGGAAGCGTCAGCTCGCTCAAGTGGTTGAGCTTTGTTTAACAAAATCTTAATAGACCGATAGCCGCATAATCGATTCCACCTACGGCAGACTCAAAATGTACTATTCGATCGTAGTTACATTCTGTTACATGGTGGTCATCGCTCGTCAAATTCCTCTAGGACCCTAAATCTGACACCCCCCTGTGGGGCAACAAGTGCTGAATAGCACGATTGCGATAGTTGAAGGTTCTTTGCTGAAGTGCTGTTTCTCAGAAGGCTAGGTAATGCCTTATCTGCAAACTTGCTCATTGCGCACTTTGAGCAATCCTTTGTCGTGTATGCCCCGGTCAGTTCACGAGATTCTGGAGTCAACGAGGATGCCAGTCGCGATAGGCGAGGGTACGAAAACCCGTCCCCTGGGTAACTGCACGACGTGCAGTGTCCAACTTCCATTACGTTTTGCGGGAACAGGCGAACAGCCTTCGTTGTGGCTCTGCGCCAATTGTGGATCACGCTATGTGGGCGTGGTCGACCAATCATGCACTTCTGAAATCCGAAAAAACGTTGTTGCAGAGAAAGGGGACCTTTCGGAGGAGCCTCCACAGAATAGTCCATCTTGCTTCGGTGCCCCACAACAGCCGATTGAGAGCGCAATCACAGTTCCAGCCGCTCGCCAGGGCGTACTCGCAACAGCGCGCAATGACCTTACCGATGCCGTCGACGAGAGTTTGGAAAGTGGAATACCGCTGAGTTCTGAACCGCAAGGGCCAGCCTTTAACGATCGAGTTCACCAGCATGGTGCTGAGCCATTCGAATCGCACGACGTCGAAGTGGCGATGGGAATCTTCAACGATTCGTTATGGAAAATTGACGAATTGTTCGCGGCGCTGGAAAAGAATCAGGAGCCCGACTTGCCCTCTGTCGAGCGAGTCGCACGATTGGCGCTTGAGAGTGCGGCGGGCGACTTGGATCTGATCACTTCGTTAGGCATTAGTCCTTCATCAGAAAGCTACCCGACTCGTCACAGCTTACAGGTTAGCAACCTGGCGTTGGCCATCGGCGTAACGCTTGGATACGACGAGACAATGCTTCTTGACCTTTCAACAGGCTGCTTATTGCACGACGTAGGGATGTTGAAGGTTAAGGGCCGAGTGTGGCAGGCACAAAAAGAATTGCGGCAAGAAGAATTTGCCGCGATCGCGAATCACCCCTGCGACTCTTTAGGGCTACTCGAGGAGCACATCGACTCGGTTTCATTTGCCACTAAGATGGTCGTCTACCAGACGCACGAGCGGCTCAACGGAAGCGGCTACCCGCGCGGCTACTCAAGCGAGCGGATCCACGACCTAGCAAAAGTTGCTGCCGTGGCCGACGCCTTCGTGGCTTTAGTTTCCCCTCGACCTCATCGCAAGGCGCTGTTGCCCTACCATGCGATGATCAAGCTGCTCGCAGATGTTAAAAGCGGGCAGTACGATTCCGTGGTTGTCCGGGCGTTGCTTAGAACGGTTTCGCTGTTCCCACTGGGTTCGTACGTGTCGCTCAATGAGAGTCGCATCGCAAGAGTTATGCGTTCCAGCGGTGAAAAGTATACTCAGCCGGTAGTCGAAGTGTGGACACCAGGGCGCTGTAACGGCGTCGGCGAGATTGTCGATCTTGCAAAAAGCGAAGACCTGAGGATTACCGGCCCCCTGGCTCAGTTACCTACAGGCTAGTTCACCAGATCTTTCGCAATAGAGGCCATGAGAGAAGGATTTCTGACCGATCGGTTTGGATATTCGTCGGAATCGAAACGGTAAAAGCTTCCTCTGCTTTCGTTAATCTTATCGACTTTGAATCCAGCTAAATATACCTCCTCTCTCCAAGCCAAACGGAACTGGCCAATTGGCTTGTCGGATGCGAGCTTGGAATTGCCCTGCGGCATTCTGGGAAGAGGTTCTCCTCATGCATGTTAATCGAACACCTGATTCCTTGGGCCTGCAATGGCCTGGATGAGTTGAAGAAGGTTTGCTACAGTGCCGCCCCGAATAGCCCACCACATATTCTTCCTCCCGAATTCATCATGCTGCTACTTGTTCGCACCGCGACAAGAGTCGTGACCTTGTTAGTGTCGATCGCCTGCATTCCCACCTATGCAGTTGATGAGATTCGAGAAGAATCAGAGTTTCTCGTACTTGCCGCGGCGGAAGGGTTTGACTCCCCACAGGCACCAGAGGAGCTGCTGATTCCATCCATCGAGATTACCAGCGACGGATTTGTCAGCCACCTGTCAACAACTCATTGGAGATTTGCTACGGACATTCTTGTCTTCCATACTGACTATGGAAGTGTTGATTTCAGAAATGATGATGGAGAAGACAAAGTCGCGAGTGGAGTTCGCTTTACTCTCGGTTGGGAAAGTGACGCAGGCTACGGAGTTCGAACACGTCTCTCGGGCGTCGGAATCGAAGGTTCCGCGGACATGATCGTTTTCAGCGGCAGCAATCAGGCAGACCCTGTAATTGAAGGCTTTGATTACCACGGCGTATCGCCTACAGACGCTTCAAGCAGTCCAACCGAACTGGCAGCGGGTGTTTGGGACATCGACCTCTACAAGCGGGCGACGCGAGGACCTTCGGAGATTCTATTGGGGGTTGGCCTACGAAGTGCAGCTCTACGAACCGAGGTCCCAAGTTTCATAGAGAATTCTATAGCTACAGGAGGGGTGAGCCTGTTCTCAGAATTACGACATGTAGTCTACGAAAGCGAGAAGAGTGAGCTAGCGCTGATTGGGAGCGGGCGTCTCTCATTTCTTACAGGAGAATGGGAAAGCAAAATCTCCTCCGGCATGATCGAGGTGGACACTGACATGACCATCAACGAGGGAGCACTTGGTATAGAATGGGCGCGCAGATTGGGCACAAGAGTACTCACTCTACGAGCTCAATACGAAGCTCAAAGATGGGATAGTGATGTGACCAGTGATGTTTCCTTTAGCGGTGGATCTATCCGTGCGGGCATCCACTGGTAGCGGCTGCTGTTTGTGATAATCCCTCTGCAGACCCCATGCCATACGTCTTCAGTTGGCCTGCCGCGAGGGGCCTTTGACCGCATACTTCGATTGCACAAATCCAAAGTCGTAGACTTTCGTGTCAACGTGTTTTAATTCGACGTCCGCTGCTAGAGGCCCGAACAGTGGCTTGCCTGCGCCCAGTATAATGGGAATCACCGTAACCGTGATTTCATTTACGAGTCCTGAGGCAAGAAACCGCTGAATCGTGATGCCGCCGTCAATGTAGAGATGCTTTGCGCCGTCGGCTGAAAGGCGACTGCAGAGCTCCACCGGAGCCTCTGAAGAATGTGTCACTGCGCCCGGCAGCTCATCTGGAATCGCGATCGGATTGCTGCTCAAGACCACAACCGGCTTCGACGCGTAAGGCCATTCGCCGAAGGTGAGCACCTGCTCGAAGGTCGTTCGGCCCATCACCAAGACGTCGACCGAGCTCATGAATTCATGATAGCCGCAATCTTCGCCAGCAGGGACGAGAGCGTTAGCATCATTTAGCCAATCGATATCACCATTTTCTCTGGCGATATACCCGTCGAGACTGGCCCCGACGTAGACGGAAACTTTTGGGTTCATATTGTGCAGGCTTGCCTTGTTGGGATTATCGAGAATCTATTCCTACACCCAATAATTGTTGACTATGCAGCGATCAGGAAGACAAATAGCACCGCGAGGATTAGCAATGGGACCACAAGTAAGAGGCCTGCCAGGATGACGTTGCCAAAACCACGCCAAGCTGATTGGTAGCCCTGCACCTCGGCAATCGTGTTGCACAACAGGACAACAGACCAGATCCCCAATGCCACTTGCGCCAAAACAAGGATTAGAAACACAATAACCGATGTTGTTTGGCCGTCCAGAGAGGGAGTTTCCTCAGTAAACATTTCTCTTCCCAGGAGCAGTAACAATGCTACCCAGATCACTAGTCCTGCCACGTTAGGAACCGAGGCCCAAGCGATTGCCGCCTTGATTTCATCGTATCCTCCGCGACCGCCAATCCATTCACCCGAAAAGCGAATGAGGTGTGAGTACATCCATACTCCGAATAGGCCTCCTAGTGGGCCAAGAATACAGGCGAAAGCCAGAATGGCTCCTAACGACAACTGATCCCCCGCATTTCTAGTAGACGCGCGATCGAGTGATTCGCTTATGCCGGCCAAGCAGATTAGTAGCGTTACGTGCAACTCCGGATCAGTAGACACAATTTGCCGGATCGTTTCGCGCGGACTGCGCCAAATTGTATGAAACGGATCGAACTTTGGGCCCACCGGATTGATTGAGGAAGCACTCTCAGAGTCTTCAGCTGAATCCACAGAAGAACGAAACGGATTATCCTCTTGAGGGACCTCAAAGCGATCGTCCATTCTATCTGCCCTGCGACTCAAAGCCGAAAAGTGTAATACACAACAGAGTCCTCTCTCCCATCGCCCAGCCCAAAAACTGGGCGATGGGATGCAACGTGAGAAACATCGTAAGAAAACAGCCTGATAAACGCCACTTGAACTGCGAGCCATGGCAGGTGGGTGGCAGTATCGAGGGGTAATTGGCCAAGAAGCTGTTTTCTGGCGGGGGCCGACCGAGCTGGTGCATGAGTAGGGGGCGAGTCGCCTCGCTACAGGAAAAGGAAGGATTGAAGTGAACTTTCGCCGTTTTGCCCAATTTGACATACTTCGCCCCGATTTCGGCCAAAGAATTTGAGAGGCACAGATATGCGAGTTTTCTTTTCGGTGGGTGAACCCAGCGGCGACCTACATGGGGCAAATCTAATTCGTGCCCTCAAGAAGCGTCACGCCAATTGGGAGTTCGTCGGTTACGGCGGGCCTAAGATGGCAGGTGCCGGCTGTCGGTTACATGCCGACCTGACGCAGCTGGCCGTGATGTGGCTGGCACAGGCGATTTGGAACTTTCGCAAGCTTTATCGATTGCTACAGCAAGCCGATCGTTACTTCCGCGAGCAACGGCCCGATTTGGTTGTGCTGATCGACTATCCCGGCTTCAATTGGTGGATCGCCCGTAAGGCCAAGGCCCAGGGCATACCAGTAGTCTACTACGGTACGCCCCAGCTGTGGGCATGGGCGGGTTGGCGAGTTAAGAAAATGCAACGTCTCGTCGACCACGTGCTCTGCAAGCTGCCGTTCGAGGAAGCATGGTTTCGTCAGCGCGATTGCCAAGCGACATTCGTTGGCCATCCCTATTTCGATGAATTGCGAGCTCAACAGCTGGACGCTGAATTTCTCGACGACCTGGAAATCGGCGAAAGGCCATTAGTAACGATTTTGCCCGGTTCGCGTTCTCAAGAAGTTCGACTTAATCTCCCGGCGCTCTTGAAAGCTGCTCAGCGAGTCCGCGAGCATGTACCCAGTGCTCGGTTCTCTGTGGCGGTATACAAGGATTCGCAACTGGCCACCGTAGACCGCATAGTGTCCGACAGTGGCTTGGACGTCGATGTATACGTAGGTCGCACGGCGGAACTGATTCACTCGGCCCGCTGCTGCATGGCCTGCTCGGGTTCGGTGTCGCTGGAGTTGCTGTACCACACACGTCCGGCTGTAATTTTGTACCAAATTTCGCGGTTGGGATATTTCGTGCAGAGCCTGTTCCGCACAGTGCGTTACATTACGTTGGTAAACTTGCTGACAGCCGAGGATCCATTTGCCGAGCGGGCGGCGGGGATTTACGATCCCAATGATGCCCGCGACGCGCATGTGCTGATGCCTGAGTACCTGACTTGCAAAGACCGTTCTGCCGATTTGGCCGAGCACGTTGTTACTTGGCTGACCGACGCATCACAATATGCTGCCGTAGAAAAGAGCCTCGCGGAATTGAAAGAGCGGGTCGGACAAGGCGGGGCCTCTCAGCGTGCTGCGGAGTACATAACAGCTTTAGTAGGCACGACGCACGATCAGCTCAAACGATCCGCCTAGTATTTGACCAATGTTATTTGTCCCATTCAGAGCAACATTGTGATTCTGGCAGAGCCGCCCCCAACCCGAGGCGATATCCACTTTCGCGTGGCGGGAACGCCAGTTCGGATTCATCCTTTTTTCTGGATCACCACGGCGATCCTAGGATTAGGTGGAGGTGGGCCGACGCCGCCTGTTGAAGTCTTAGGTTGGATCGTTGCTGTGTTAGTTTCGATCTTGATCCACGAAATTGGCCACGCCATCGCCCAGCGGCACTACGGCGGACATCCTCGGATTACTCTCTACGGCATGGGCGGCCTAGCGTCATGCGAAGATTGCGACCGCTCGAGCCGCGCCCAGATCCTTATTTCGCTCGCGGGTCCTGCAGCTGGTTTCGCATTTGCGATACTAATCTTAAGCGCTATCAGGGTGGTCGGGCATCGCGCAGGTGTTTCTGCCACCGATGTGTCACAACTCAAAGCAGAGGGGTTAATCCCACTCCCAATCCTTGGAATTACCTTCTATTGGGAGCGATTTGCAAGTTTTGCAGTTAACTTCATGATATGGCAGTTCCTTTGGATCAATGTACTATGGGGTGCAGTCAATCTGCTGCCCATTTACCCTTTGGACGGAGGCCAGGTGTCTCGAGAGGTTTGCCTATTAGGCCAACCCCAACGGGGTATGATCCTTTCACTTCAGATATCGATGTTTGCCGCCGCAGCGATGGCATTCGTAGGACTTTCCTGGGGGTCGCTGTTCGTGTCTATTTTCTTTGGCTACCTCGCTTACACGAGTTACCGAACTCTCAAGGCCTATCAAGCGAATCTTTGGTAGTTTCTGGAAAATGCGCTGGTGCGTACCGCATGTTAAGATAGGCAGAAACAGCAACGCAAAAAGAAAAAGCACAACATCTAGTGATCATTCGGTTTGAATAAAGACTTTCAACCAGATGTATGGTCTCAGCATGAGACCGTATTGCCTAGCGAGCGACTTGTATTTCTTGGCGCGAGCAACCTTTCTCTGGCTTTTCCGACAGTCGTTTCTCTTTCGCAGACTCTCTTTGACGGAAGGTTATCAATTTTCGCGGCAAAAGGGTTCGGAAGGTCGTACGGACTTGAATCGGGCTGTTTCGGAAAAAAATTTCCAGGAATTTTTTTTTCGGGCCTTTGGCCTGCGTTGCGGCAGGAAAAAACTGTGCCAATCACCGCTTGGATCACCGATATTGGCAACGATTTGGCTTATGAAGTTGCCGTCGAGACAATTGTCGAGTGGATTTCCGGATGCGTCGAACGACTTCAGGAACTCGATGCGCGAGTCACGCTTACTGATCTTCCCATCGCGGTGTTGAGAGACGTCAGCGAGAGCAAATTTCTCCTGCTTCGGTCCCTTTTGTTTCCCGGTAGCCGCTTGCAGCTCAGTGAGCTAATCGCTCGTTCAGAAGCACTGAGCTGCGCATTACAGGAGTTGGGCAAAACGAGAAATATCCCTGTTTTTACCGCTCCTACGCAGTGGTATGGGTGGGATCCTATTCACCCACGGGCGAGGCACCACGTCACCATGTGGCGCGAACTATTGGCGCTGTTCGCTAATCAACCTAACCATTTACAACACGTGGGCGACCCTTGGTGGCAGCGAACTTATTTGCGACTGTTACGACCCGAAAGTTGGAGACATTATTCTGTTCCACGACGTGCCTCACAGCCCAATGGACGACTGTTGGACGGAACGACCATCTCAATTTTCTAATCAGCGCGAAAAAAATGATTCTTGACGCGCGAAAATGGTCTGAGAGCGACCTTGATATGTCAGCTTCGCAAATTTTTTCTTCTTGAAAGCAATTTTTTTGCGAAAAAAGTGTTGCACAATCGTGGTGAATTCGTACAAATACGACCTGCGGCATACGAGAAAGGTTTGCTTGCCAGCTTTTTCGAATTGCCTTGTTCCTGGTTTCGCAACTCTGGATCTGAATGGATTTGACCGAAACGGATTTTGATTTCTCATAATTAGCGAAACGTCGTGTTGCTCTGGATTAGTAACATGTTTTCTTAGGGGTGATTCTCGTTCGAGACAGATAAAGTATTTCAGAACGAATCACCGCGAACCCTTTATGGAGGATTGACCGTGGCTAAGAAGCGAAAGAAGGCAGCCAGGAAGAAGGCTGCCAAGAAGAAGACGAGAAAGAAGGCAGCCAAGAAGAAGGGCGCCAAGAAAAAGAAGAAGAGAAAAGCAGCCAAGAAGAAGGGCGCTAAGAAGAAGAAAAAGAAGAAGGCCGCCAAGAAGAAGGGCGCCAAGAAGAAGAAGAGGAAGAAGGCCGCCAAGAAGAAGGGCGCCAAGAAGAAGAAAAAGAAG